>OLSD01000184.1_pt1 | contig 70789 bp, 60 predicted proteins | sample 1672211 | NCBI WGS metagenome assembly OLSD01 (sample SAMEA3136659, study PRJEB25190) | human gut metagenome | reverse complement strand
GTGCGGGGCGCGCCGGCTGCATGGATCATGCCTGCGGATTTATTTTGCTGTCCGCCGCCGCGAACCGGCGCGCCGGCCGGTAGACGAGCAGCGCGATGAAGATCAGCACGGCCGTGGTCGCAAGGCTGATCGGGTACACGAGCATGATCGACCGGAACGTGTGGTGCAGCGGAAACACGGTGTTGATCCACACGATGCGCACGCCGCACACGCCGAAGAGCGTCAGGATCGCCGGAACGAGCGAGATGCCGAAGCCGCGCAGGTAGCCGGACAGGATCTCATACGTCAGGCTGAAGATATACGATCCGAAGAGAATGAGCAGGCGGCTGTAGCCGATCTCGATGACCTGCGGGTCGTTGTTGAAAATGGCCAGCAGATACTTGCCCGTCAGCAGCACGATCACGATGGCGATGGCCGAGGCGATGATGTCCTCGCCGAGGGACAGAAGCATGATTTTTTTGCAGCGGTCGATCTTGCCGGCACCGTAGTTCTGGCCGACGAAGGTCGTGCACGCCTGGCTGAAGGAGTTGAGCACGTCATAGGCGATGATCTCGATGTTGAACGCGGCGCTCGCGGCGGCCATGACGACGGTGCCGAGGCTGTTGATGGCCGACTGGATGATGATGTTCGACACCGAGAAGATCGCGCTCTGAATACCGGCCGGCAGACCGATGCGCATGATCTTGCGGAAGATGGCGGGGTCGATGCGCAGCTGCTTCAGCTCCACGCGCACAAGGTCGCCGTGCAGCAGGCGGCGCAGCAGCAGCACGGAACTGACCGCGTTGGAGATCACCGTCGCAATGGCGACGCCGTTGACGTTCATCTTGAGCACGATGACGAAAAACAGGTTGAGGATCACGTTCAGGACGCCGGAGACCGTCAGCGCGATGAGCGGCACCTTCGTGTCGCCGACGCTGCGGAAGATGGCCGCCTCGAAGTTATACAGCAAAATGACCGGCATGCCCAGCAGGTAGATGCGCAGGTACGCGAGCGCGAGCGGGTACACATCGTCCGGCACGTTGAGCAGGCCCATGAGCCCGGCCGCGATGAACTGGCCGAAGATCGCCACGAGCACGCCGCCGATGAGCGCCGTGACGATGGAGGTGTGCACGGCGCGGTGCACGGTCTCGCGGTCACCGCGGCCGATGGCGTTGGCGATGACGACGTTCGCGCCGAGCGCGATGCCGATGAACAGATTCAGGATCAGGCCGATGACCGGGCTGTTGGCGCCGACGGCGGCCACGGCGGCCGTGCGCATATCGCCCGTGAAGTTGCCGACAACGGCGATGTCGGCCGCGTTGAACAGCTGCCCGAGGATGCCGGTCGCGGCGACGGGCAGGGCATAGCGCGGGAGTTTATTCCAGATCGGGCCGTTGAGCATGTCCAGATGCTGCGGCTTGGTCGCTGTCTGCATAGATCTTCTCACCTTTTCTTACAAATGGGTAAAGTTCCAAGGCCCTATGATATGCCAAAGGCGGCACGGATGCAAGAGCAAAAATATACAATTTCTTAGCGGCCGCTTCCGCTGCGATGCAGCAGAAAAACGCCCGGGCAAACGCAGCTGCGTTTGCCCGGGCGCTGTTTTTTTCCCGCGGGGCTGCGGACGGTGTCCGCCGCTTATTCCGCGCTCTTGAGCGCTTCGTCCATGGGGATCTTCCGGATGCGGCGGAAATCGAAGATCGTCACGATGGCGTAGCCGAGGAGCACGAACACGAACATCTTGACATATCCGGCCGGCTCCATGTGGAAGGCGAACCAGCCGCTGTAGGAGAACATGATCTCCCGCCAGGCCAGCTTCATGGCGGCGACGCCGAGTCAGACGCTGACGGCGTCGATGAGCACGAGCACGATCGTCGTCGACAGCAGGTACAGCCGCGCGATCTCCCGGTTTTCATAGCCGAGGATCTTCAACATGGAGATGGCGTTTTCGTTCTTTTCCATGATGAGCTTGGTCAGCAGGTAGATCAGTACGGCCGACAGCAGCACGCACAGGTACTGGAAATAGGCCATGTAGGAGCCCATCGAGTGGTCGAGCTGATCGGCCATCTTCGTGATGTCGCGCTCGGTGATGACGGTCGCAACGTTGTCTTCGTCAATGTCCAGCGACGCGTCCGAGAGATAGGCACCGACCTCGATGTTCTCCTTGACGTTCAGGTTGGCAATCAGGTTATAGAGCTGAAAGACGTAGCCCAGGTGCTTGCGGCGGTACTGCGTGAGCGCTTTCTCGCCCATGTCCTCGAGCTTGTCGCCGCCGATGGAGATGAAGCCCGCGTCGGCGCTGTCGATCCCGCCGATGATGTTCAGCAGGGTGGACTTGCCCGAGCCGGAAGGGCCGAGCAGGACGCAGATCTCGCCGCCCGCGGATGGCAAGCCCCAAAATGGCAGAAAAATGGGCAGGCACCGTGCCCGGTGTCTGCCCATGACGGAGGGGTCAGTTGATCTTGAGCGTCTCCCAGAGACTGTTGACATAGGTCAGCGTGTCCTGGTCGAGGTTGCGGTAGGCGCTGCGGTTGTATGCATCGCGGAACGAGCCGATGTCGGGGTAGAGGATGGCCATCGTGTCCTCGCCCATGTCGTCGATATACTCCGGGTCGTCATACACGAGCCGGTTCGGCGAGGCGTAGTAGATATACTCGGCGTTGGCCACGGCGGCCTCGCGGCTGAGCATGAAGTTGATGAAGCACTCGGCCAGCTCCTGATCCCGGCAGCTTGTCGGGATGCACATGGCGTCAATGAAGTAGTTCGTGTTCTCGGGGTAGTAAAACTGCAGATCCACGCTGTCGGCCTGTGCGTCGCACATCGTGAAGTAGTCGCCTGCGTAGTAGGCGGCCACGGCGGCCTCGCCGGACTCCATCATGTTGTAGATCTCATCCATGACGTAGCTCTTGACGAGCGGGCGCTGGTCGACGAGTGCCTGCAGTGCCTGCTGCCAGTCGGCGTGGTCGGTCGTGTTGACGTCGATGCCGGCGCGGTACATGGCCGTGCCGAGCGCGTCGCGCGCGTTGTTGAACTGCAGGATGTTGCCGGCGTATTTCGGGTTCCACATCAGATCCCAGCCGCCGGTGTCGGCCTCGTCCACGACATTGGCGTTGTAGATCACGCCCACGATGCCGTAGGTGTACGGCACGGTGTAGGTGTCGTCGGGGTCATAGTACAGGCCGCGGAAGTCCTCGGAGATATACTGATAGTTCGGGATGTTGTCGTAGTTGAGCGGCAGGAGCATGTCCTCGGCTTCCATGCGCGCGATCATGTAGTCCGACGGGATGACCACGTCGTAGCTCACGGCGCCGCTCTTGAGCTTGGCGTACATGTCCTCGTTGCTGGCGTAGGTGTCATAGTTGACCTTGACGGGCACGCCGTAGGTCGCCTTGTACCAGTCCTCGAATGCGGCGATGGTGTCGAGCGAATCGTCCGAGCCGTCGGAGATATATTCGCCCCAGTTGTAGACGTTGAGCACGCGCGTCTCCTGCCGGCTGCTGTAGATGCTGATGCCGGCGATGAGCAGCGCGGCGGCGGTAAGGATGCCCACGGCGGCGCGCACGGGGCGGCGGCCGCTGCCGCTGCGCTTGGCGCGGGCGGGCTTGCCCGCGCGCTTGGCACGGCGGGCGTCGCGGATGCGCTGCGTGTCGTCCTCGTCGACGAGGTTCGTCAGCAGCAGCAGCGCGAGAATGACGAAGAAGATGATCGTCGCCAGGGCGTACATTTTCGGCGTGACGGTCTTTTTCGTCATGTTGTAGATGCGGATCGGGAGCGTCTGGAAGCCGCTGCCCTGCGTGAAGTAGCTGATGACGAAGTCATCGAGCGAGAGCGTGAAGGCCATGATCATGCCGGTGATGATGCCGGGCAGGATCTCCGGCACTTCCACGCGGAAAAACGCACGCACCGGCGTGCAGCCGAGATCCATCGCGGCCTCGGGCAGCGAGCGGTCCATCTGCTGCAGCTTCGGCAGTACCTGCATGATGACATACGGCAGGCAGAACGTGATGTGCGCCGCGAGCATCGACCAGAAGCCGAGACTCGTGGACGCGCCGAGCAGCCGGCCGAAGAACACGAACATGAGCATCAGCGAAATGCCGGTGATGATGTCCGGATTCATCATGGGGATGTCGGTCGCCGTGTCGAGCGCGGCGCGCAGATATTTATTGCGCATCCGGTTCATGCCCACGGCGGCAGCTGTGCCCATCGCAGTCGACACGAGCGATGCGACCACGGCGAGGATGAGCGTGTTTTTGAGCGCGTTGAGCGTTTCCCCGTCGCGGAACAGCTCCTGATACCATTTGAATGAGAAGCCGGAGAACACCGACAGGCTCTTGGCCTCGTTGAACGAGAATACCAGCAGGATCACGATCGGCGCGAACAGGAACACGAAGATGAGGACGGTATAGATCTTAGCAGCTCGTTTCATGTCACACACCTCCGTAGACGCGCTTGTTCGTGCCGCGCTTCATCAGGGCCATGGCGGCCAGCAGGATCAGCATGAGGATGAAGGCGATGGCGGCGGCAAAGTGCAGGTTATTGGCCACGTACTGCCCCTCGATCGCGTCGCCGATGAGGAAGAACTTGCCGTTGCCGAGTTTCTGCGAGATATAAAAGGTGCTGATCGACGGGATGAGCACCATCGTGATGCCGGACATGACGCCCGGCAGGCTCAGCGGGAAGATGACCCGCCGCAGCACGCCGAGACTGTTGCAGCCGAGGTCGCGCGCAGCCTCGATCAGGCGCGTGTCCATCTTGGCCATGACCGAGTAGATCGGCAGGATCATATACGGGAAGTAGTCGTACACCATGCCGACGACGACGGCGCCCTCGGTGCCGATGATGTGCGCCTGGCCGAGGTGCAGCGCGGAAAAGAGCATGTTGAGCAGGCCAGAGTCCTGCAGGATGGTCATCCACGCATAGGTGCGGATGAGGAAGTTCATCCACATCGGGATCATGATGAGCGTGATGATCGTTTTCTGCGTGTGCGGCGCGGCGCGGGCGATGATATACGCGATGGGGTAGCCCATGAGCAGGCAGATGGCCGTGGAGATGACGGCCAGCTTCACCGAGCGCCAGAAGATGAGCAGGTACGTGTGCACCTCGCGCGCAGCGCCGCTGTCGTCGGTGATCGTGCTCACGGCGGTGAAAAACTTCGTCAGGTTTTCGGTCGTGAACCGGAAGCTCTCGTCCGTGAACGCATAGTAGGCCACGAACACGAGCGGCACGGCCACGAAGATGACCGCCCACACGGAATACGGCGCGAGCGCCAGACGCTGCGCCAGCGAGGCGCGGCGGTTTTCGGAATGGATGCGATTGTTCATTCGTCCGGCTCGCTTTCCGCGTCCGAGAGCTCGTCCAGCTCGTTGCTGAACGAGGAGTAGTCGCCGTACATGCCCGAATACTCGGACTTTTTCATGATGTGGATGGCGTCCGGCTCGATATACAGGCCGACCTCCGCGCCCTCGTCGACGTAGTCCGTCGTCTGGATCATCCACTTGAAGCCGTTGATGTCGATGATGATCTCATAGTGCACGCCCATGAACGTGACGGACGTGACCGTGCCGCGCAGCATGCCCTGCTCGATGGGCACGATGTCCACGTCCTCGGGGCGGATGACGACGTCCACGTTCTCGTTTTTGGCAAAGCCCTTGTCCACGCACGTGAACGAGTGGCCGGAGAACGTCACGCGGAAGTCCTGCCGCATAATGCCGTCGACAATGTTGCTCTCGCCGATGAAATCCGCCACGAAAGCATTCTGCGGCTCATTATAAATATCGAGCGGCGTGCCGATCTGCTGGATCTTGCCCTCGGACATGACGACGATCGTGTCGGACATGCTCAGAGCCTCCTCCTGGTCGTGCGTGACGAACACGAACGTGATGCCGGTGGCCTTCTGGATGTTCTTGAGCTCCTGCTGCATGTCCTTGCGCAGCTTCAGGTCGAGCGCGGCGAGCGGCTCGTCGAGCAGCAGCACGCGCGGCCGGCTCACGAGCGCGCGCGCAATGGCGACGCGCTGCTGCTGTCCGCCGGACAGGCGCGTGACGTTGCGGCGCTCGAAGCCCGTGAGCTTGACGAGCGCGAGCATCTCGTTGACCTTCTGCTCGATCTCGTCGCGCGGCAGCTTCTGCTCGCGCAGCGGAAACGCCACGTTTTCAAACACGTTCAGGTGGGGGAAGAGGGCGTAGCGCTGAAAGACGGTGTTGATGTTGCGCTTGTGCGGCGGAATGTCGTTGATGCGCTCACCGAGAAAGAGGATGTCGCCCTGATCCGGCGTTTCAAAGCCGCCGATCATGCGCAGGGTCGTGGTTTTGCCGCAGCCGGACGGGCCGAGCAGCGTCAGAAATTCGTTGTCGTAAATGTCGAGGTTGATGCTGTCGAGAACGGTCTCGCCGTCAAACTGTTTGCTGACGTTGCGGAGTTCAATGACTTTTTTCATAGCTGTGTTTCCCCCTTGTGCACAAAAAACGCCGCTGCAGATCAGCAGCGGCGCTTGTGAACAAACATATGCCATTGGGCGCGCAGCGGCCGTCCGCGGCCCGTGCGCACCGTTCCCAACAGGATGTTGTGTCTTGAGAGTCTATATAGCAAAGATTACTTTTACTACTCTTATTGACCATTTCACAAGTTTGGATGCTGAAAGCAGCCTGGTTTTAAGTGACCAACTTATAAAACTTGAGCTTTTAACTCAATCAATAAGGCAACAGAAGTTGCCACCGCATGCGGTGCGGTTTGCGGCATTCGACCCGGCTGTCCGTATGGCCTTAGCCGGCGCGCGGGGCGCGGCGGCGGTCGCATCTTGCTTCGGAAAGACTCTAGGCATCATTCCAATTGAGACGATTCATTGTAGCAAGATTTGCACGTCCTGTCAATCACTTTTCGACAAGAATCGCACTTGCCGTCCGTACCTGCACTGAGGGCGGCAGAGCGACTTTGCAAGATGGTTTACATAATTATATTTTACTGCAGGAAAAGATCGTCAAGCAAAAAACGCAGCCACATTTTCGCTGAAAAATCAGTGTCCGCACAGGTGAAACGTTTGTCTGTTCCTTACGGAAAATCATTTACATAATTCCAAGTTCTTCGACATTTTTGTGCGTACGTTATGAAAAGTTGACAAAAACGGCTGCGGATATTTGTCATTTATTTCACTTGAAAGATTCCGGGGGGCGCGCTATCATAACCTTAGCGGTATGTTTACACTTTGTTCTTAGTTTGTTCATGAAATTGGTGAAATCATACCATGAAAATTTTGCATCGAACAGGGAGGACGGCGTATGACCCGCGAGGAAGCGCTCGACAAACTGTGTCACAGTTATTCGGGATATTTTGATGTTGTGCGCCACGAGGAACCGAAGGGTTATCTCGTCGCAGAGGCCGGGTTGCACATCCACTCCGAGAAGTATGTGCTGGTCAAGGCCGCCAAGCTCTGGGAAGCGGACAACAACGAATATGTCTACATTTTCTCGGTCCCCGTGCTCACGAAAGAAATTTTCGAGCAGTGCCGCGAGCAGGCGCGTGCCGACGGCATGCAGCGGATCGAGCCGGGCCCGAATCATATGTGCTCTTATATCACGGCGATCTTCTTGTGTGACACCTGTGAGCCGGATGCGCTGCGCGCCCTGCGCCGCACACGTATTTATAAGAGCTTCAAGCTCGCGTTCCACGGCTGGATGGATTACCATACCGGCGTCGTGGAGCTCAGCACCGGCAAAACGGCTGCCAATGGCAGCGGACGTAGTACAGCACAGTTGTTGAAGACAACACTGTTTAAGAATATGAAAGAAGGGAGTTAATTCAATGAATGCTGCTGTAATTCTGATTGTTGGCATTGCCATTCTCGCCTGTGGTTACATTTTCTACGGCGGATGGCTGTCCAAACAGTGGGGTATCGACCCGTCCCGCTCGACGCCGGCTCACGAGCTGGAAGACGGCATGGACTACTGCCCTGCAAAGGCCCCTGTTCTGATGGGTCACCACTTCTCCTCCATCGCGGGCGCCGGCCCGATCAACGGCCCGATCCAGGCCGCTGTTTTCGGCTGGGTTCCGGTGCTGCTGTGGGTTCTCATCGGCGGTATCTTCTTCGGTGGTGTGCATGACTACGGCGCGCTGTTTGCCTCTGTCCGCAATAACGGCCAGTCCATTGGCACCGTTGTCGAGACCAGCATCAGCAAGAAGGCCAAGCGCCTGTTCCTCATCTTCTCTTACCTGACCCTGATCCTGGTCGTGGCCGCGTTCGCGTCCATCGTTGCCAACACGTTCAAGGCCACGTATGTGGACGGTGTTGTGGATGTGGCTGCTTCCGCTGCCAACGCCACGACGGCGATCATCTCGCTGCTGTTCATCGTCCTGGCCATCTTCTTCGGTTTCTTCGTGTACCGCAGAAATGCGCCTCTGGGCGTGTCCACGATCATCGGCGTCGTCTGCATCGCTCTGATCATGTGGCTTGGCATCAAGTGGCATCCGATCTACCTGAGCTACCAGACCTGGATGATCATCTGCGGCATCTACATCCTTGTCGCTTCCGTCACGCCTGTGTGGATTCTGCTCCAGCCGCGTGACTACCTCAGCTCGTTCCTGCTGTACGCCATGATGATTCTTGCGATCGTCGGCGTTGTTGGCTGCCACCCGACGCTCAATATGCCTGCGTTCACCGGCTTCAAAGACACCATCGCCCCGACGGGCAGCTCCCTTGGCTATATGTTCCCGGCTCTGTTCGTTACCATTGCCTGCGGCGCCATCTCCGGCTTCCACTCCCTCGTTGGTTCCGGCACGACGGCCAAGCAGCTCAACAATGAGAAGGACGCGCAGCCCATCGCCTACGGCGGCATGCTCATTGAGTGCGTGCTCGCAATCGTTTCCCTGTGCGCTGTTGCGTACATCTGGCAGGATTACAAAGCCGGCACGACCGTCACCCCGACCGTCGTGTTCGCGACCGGCCTGTCCCAGATGCTCGGCAAGATCTTCGGCTCCGGCGCCGTGTCCGTCACCTACACGCTGATGGTCCTGGCCGTGTCCGTGTTCTGCCTGACCTCTCTGGACACCGCGACCCGTCTGGCTCGCTACATGTTCCAGGAATTCTGGCTCAAGCCCGGCGAGAAGGCCAGCGATCCGACCGTTACCGGCGCTCGCAAGGTCCTCTGCAATCCGTACGTCTCCACCGCAATCACCGTCGTGCTTGGCATTGCCCTTGGCATGACCGGTTACGCAAAGATCTGGCCCCTGTTCGGCGCTGCCAACCAGCTCCTGGCCGGCCTCGGCCTGCTGGCCGTCGCCGCATGGCTCGGCAAGATGGGCAGAAACAACAAGATGTTCTACTTCCCGATGATCTTCATGATCCTCGTGACGCTGACGTCTCTGGTCTTCACCATCAAGTCCCAGATCACTGCGATCATCGCCGGCGGCGCTGGTGTTGCCTGGTGCTACATCCGCGCAATCCTGGCCATCCTGCTTGTCATCCTTGCCATTGACCTCGTCGTCGAGGGCAGCAAGGCGCTCGCAGCGCAGGCCAAGGCCAAGAAGGCCGCTTGATCCGGCTTCCATCGGCCAAAACAGAACAACCCAAACGAAGGGCCCTCTGCCTCGGCAGGGGGCTCTTTTTGCTGTCTATCGTCAAGATGCGGCAGGGAAACGGATAAAGCGCCGCTGGGGAGCTCGTGGGGGCAAGGCCCGCCTCGAATGCGATCTGGTCTTTTTTTATGACCGGTGAAATCGGTCAAAATGGGTTTATCGCGGCCGTTCGAAAGATGCGGCAGGGAAACAGATAAAGCGCCGCTGGGGAGCTCGTGGGGGCAAGGCCCGCCTCGAATGCGATCTGGTCTTTTTTTATGACCGGTGAAATCGGTCAAAATGGGTTTATCACGGCCGTTCGAAAGATGCGGCAGGGAAACAGATAAAGCGTCGCGGGGGAGCTCGAGGGGGCAAGGCCCGCCTCGAATGCGATCCGGTCTTTTTTATGGCCGGTGAAACCGGTCAAAATGGGTTTATCGCGGCCGTTCGAAAGATGCGGCAGGGAAACGGATAAAGCGTCGCGGGGGAGCTCGAGGGGGCAAGGCCCGCCTCGAATGCGATCCGGTCTTTTTTATGACCGGTGAAATCGGTCATAAAAAAAGACCCCGACTTCCGTCGGGGCCAAGACATCCGCTCCGGCGGGGAGGAATCTCTCTGTCTGCCGTGAGCATACCACGCTGCGCCGCGCCGTGCAAGGCACAAATGTTTCCACCCGGCACATTTGCGGTTGCAAACGGCGTGAAAACATGGCATACTGTAAACAACTTTGCGCAGGGAGGTGCAGACCGTGAAACGCAGTGAGGAACGGGAACAGAACATCCGGCGGGTGATCCACACGGCGCAGACGCTGTTCATCGCGGACGGCATCGCCGCGACGCCCATCAGCCGCATCGCCGAGGCGGCCGGCCTGACGCCGACGTCGCTGTACCGCTATTTCCGCAACAAGGACGCGCTCGTGTTTGCCGTCTGGCGCGACGCATTGGCTACGTTTTTTACTGATTTTATGGAGCAGTACAAGCGAGAGTCCGCAGCGTGCACGACGGGGTATGAAAAGTTCGTCGTCTGCATGCACATTTACTTCCGCATTTATGATGACCAGCCGGAGTGGTACGACTACACGCGCGAGATGTTTTCGGCCTATTCCGAGAAGAACACCGGCAGCGACGTCAACAATGTGTTCTGGAAGTACTACGACAAGGAGATCCCCGTCCCGGCGCTCAAGGCCCTGCGCGAAGGCGTGGCCGACGGCTCGATCCGCCCGGATGTGAATATTTACGCGGTGTATCAGTGCCTGCTCAACGCTTATACCGGTACGACGATCTATGAGAACGTGTCCTTCGGCGTTTCTCCGGTCGATGTCGTCCAGTTTACCGGCGAGCTGCTCGTGAGCTATATCAAGAATGAACCAGATGCCTCCGTACTGGCCGGAAAACGTGAAAAGGCGCCAGATGTGTAACAAATGATACGGTACGGATGTGCCAATTTGATAAGATGTGAGAAGAAGCAGCAAGTTTCTTTTTTTGCGCATATTATGTTAGTGACGCTAACATATCATTCCAAAACGGCGGAGGTGTGCAGCACGGATAAAAACAAACGTTCCTATGACTTTACGGTGTGCCTGCCGTTCTGGGATTCGCTGACGGGCTCTCAGCAGCAGATGCTGCGCCTGAATACGATCGTCCGCTCGTACCGCGCGGGGGACGACGTGATCTTTTCCATGCCGGAAAAAAACGGCCTGTTTCTCGTGCTCTCGGGCGGAGTGCGTGTGTTTATTGCGACGGACACCGGCCGCGAGATCACGCTCATGTCGATCGTCAGCGGCGGCTGCTGCATGCTCAATACGCTCGACAGTGCAGCGCCGGGTGACACGGTCCCCATCCTGCAGGCGACCAGCGACGCCGTGTTTGCCTATATCAACATTGTTGCGCTGCGCCCGCTGTGCGCCGAGTCATCGGCTGTGCAGCAGTTTTTGCAGTGCACGCAGGCGCGCAATGTCCAGACGGTGCTCAATAACATAGAGTATTATTTTTTCCATCCTCTGCGCAGCTGCATCGCCCGCGTCGTGCTCGAAAAGGCCGATGCCCACCCCGAGGACGGCTTTGCGCGCATCACCCACGAGGAGATCTCCCACCACCTCGGCACCACGCGCGAGGTCATCAGCAGGGAGCTGGAGGGGATGCGTCAGATGGGCCTTCTGCGCACCGGCCGCGGCAAGATCTATGTGCTCGACCGCCCTGCGCTGGAGGGCATGGCCAACTTGTAGGGCACATTTGACGACCATATATGTCCAAACTGGAAGCTGTCAAAAAGCGAATTTCGCTTTTTGACAGCTTCCTTTTGTACCATTTGACGCATTTTGACTGGACATTCGGAGAAAAACGGTCAAAATGCACAATCGCAAATCGTCGGTTTAGTGACATTCAACGAAACCAAATGGTTATGTTTAATTATCGCCATTTGCGTAACAAATGGTGCAGTAAAGATGGCGAAATGCGCTATATTGATAATTGTCAAACGAAGTTGCTTCTTTTTTTTGGAGGCAAGTGTTAGTGACCATAACAGAAGGAACTCGTGCAGCGGACTGCACAAAAAATACGGAAAACACATCATGAATGGGAGGTACACAGAATGTATTACAGCAGCGGTAACTACGAGGCGTTTGCAACGCCGAAAAAACCCGAAGGCATCGACAACAAGTCGGCATATGTCGTCGGCACCGGCCTGGCCGGTCTGGCGGCGGCCTGCTTCCTGATCCGCGATGCACAGATGCCCGGCGAGCACATCACGCTCTTTGAGCACCTGCCGGTGGCTGGCGGCTCCTGCGACGGCATCTACGACGCGACCAAGGGCTTCATCATGCGCGGCGGCCGTGAGATGGATAACCACTTCGAGTGCATGTGGGATCTGTTCAAGTCCATCCCGTCGATCGTGAACCCGGGCGAGACGGTCTTCTCCGAGTACTACTACCTCAACAAGGAAGACCCAAACTTCTCCCTGTGCCGTGTCACCGAGAAGCAGGGCCAGGACGCCCACACCGACCGTAAGTACGGCCTGACGCCCGGCGCCGCCACCCAGCTGCTGAAGCTGTTCATGGCGACCAACAAGTCCCTCGAGGACAAGAAGATCGACGACGTGTTCGACGATGAGTTCTACGCCACGAACTTCTGGACCTACTGGCAGACCATGTTCGCGTTCGAGAAGTGGCACAGCGCCCTCGAGATGAAGCTCTACCTGCAGCGCTACATCCACCACATCGACGGCCTGCCGGATCTGAGCGCACTGCGTTTCACCCGCTACAACCAGTATGAGTCCATGATCCTCCCGATGTGCAAATACATCACCGACCACGGCGGAAAGGTCCTCTTCGACACCACGGTCACGAACATCGTCTGCGACTGCACCGAGGATAAGAAGGTCGCCAAGAAGATCGAGTACACCCAGGGCGGCGTGGAAAAGGTCATCGAGCTGACCGAGAACGATCTCGTCATCTGCACGAATGGCTGCCAGGGCGATGCGTCCGCTTACGGCGATCAGACGCACGCTCCGGTCATCAAGGTCAAGAACGGCGAAGGCCCGTCCATCGAGATGTGGAAGAAGCTCGCCGCGCAGGATCCGGCGTTCGGCCATCCCGAGAAGTTCTTCAAGGACATCAAGGAGACCAGCTGGGAGTCCTGGACCGTCGACACGGCCAACAAGCAGATCCTCGACGCCATCCAGAAGATCTGCAAGCGCGACCCGCTGTCCGGCAAGGTCGTTACCGGCGGCATCGTCACCTGCCGCGATTCGAGCTGGCTCGTCAGCTGGACCATCAACCGTCAGGGCCAGTTCCAGGAGCAGCCGAAGGATCACTGCCTGATCTGGGTCTACGGCCTCAACTGCTGGGACGACAAGGGCGACTTCATTAAGAAAAACATGTGCGACTGCACCGGCATCGAGCTGGCGGCAGAGTGGCTGTACCACATCGGCATCCCCGAGGATCAGATCATGGATCTGGCCACGAACGAATGCAACACCACGCCGTGCATGATGCCTTACGTCACCACGTTCTTTGAGCCCAGAGCCGAAGGCGACCGCCCGAAGGTCGTGCCCGATGGTTCCGTCAACCTCGCGTTCGTCGGCCAGTTCGCCGATACCCCGCGCGACACCGTGTTCACCACCGAGTACTCCATCCGCACCGCGATGGAAGCGGTCTACACGCTTTGCAATGTCGACCGCGGCGTGCCGGAAGTCTGGGGCAGCGTGTATGATATCCGCGACCTGCTCTACGCGACCAGCAAGCTGCTCGACGGCAAGAAGCCGCTGGAGTTCCTGCTCCCGTCGGTGCTGCCGCTGCTCGACCTCGTCAAGGAGCCGCTGGTCAACAACGTCGTGGTGGATCTGCTCAAGAAGTATAACATCGTCTGACGTACCATCCCGTTAGATGTCGCATCCCCCCTTTGCCCCGGCAGCCTCGGCTGCCGGGGCATTTTACGCAGCGGGAATCATTTTGCACGCGAAAAAGACGGCGCCGCGAACAGCGGCGCCGGATCTTCAATATTCATTCTTCTACGACCGGGAACGTGACCCGGACCTCGAACCCCGCGCCCCAGCCGGATGCGGCGGTGAGCGTGAGCCCCAGATCCTTTGCGACCTCGCGCGCGAGATAGAGCCCCATGCCGGTGGCTTTGTTCTTCTCGTGGCCGGAGTCCCCGGTGAAGCCTTTTTCAAACACGTACGGCAGGTCGCACGCGCGCACGCCCGGCCCATTGTCGCGGATGGACAGGACGGTCGCCGTGTCATTGCTTTCCAGGGAAAAGGTCAGCACCGGCTTTTCGAGCGCATACTTCACGCTGTTGCTCACGACCTGACCGAGCAGGAAGCACAGCCCGCGCCGGTCGGCAAAGACCGTCTCGTCCGTCGGCCGGATCTCGACCCGGAAGCCTTTTTCCTCCAGCAGCGGGCGGTAATCGTCGAGCACCTCGTCGATGCAGCCGCGCAGCGTCAGCCGCTCAAAGCGATAGTCGCGCCGCGCGCCGCGCAGACGGGCGTAGTAGAGCATCTGGTCGATGAACGCCTGCATCCGGTTGCGCACGTAGTCGAGCTTGAAGCCCACGGCCTCCGGCAGCGTGTCGCGCCGGTTGTCGAGCACGAGCGTCAGCAGTGCCAGCGGCGTTTTCACCTCATGCGCCCAGAGCTCCACGTAGTTTTCGTAGTCGTCCATCTGCGCCTGTAACTGCGCGATGGCCTGCTGCTGCGCGCGCAGCGTCTCGCCGAGCAGGTGCACGCTCTGCGCCTCGTTTGCCGAGAGCAGGCGGCACAGCGCCTGTTCGTGCGCGGCGTCCGGCGCGGTCAGAAAGGCCGTGAAGGCCCGCTCCCGCTTTTTCGAGCGCGCGCAGAGCACCGCGCACACGCCGCCGAACAGAAACACCGTCGCCAGCACGATCACGGCCGACATGGCGGCGATGGCTCTTGCATCTGCCAGCCAGAGCAGCAGCGCGGCGAGCGCGTCCACACCCAGCAGCAGACCCAGCCACGGCAGGTACTGCCGCAGGTAGCTTCCGTTACGCTTCATGCGCCACCTCCAGCCGGTAGCCGACGCCGCGCACGGACACGAGCTGCTGGCACATGCCGAGGGACGCCATCGTCTTTTTCAGCCGCGTGAGGTTGACCTGCAGCGCATTCTCGTCGATGAACTCCGTCGTGCCCCAGAGCGCGCGGCTCAGCTCGTCTTTCGTGGCGGTCTGCCCGCCGTGTGCCAGCAGCGTCTCGAGCAGCTTGCCCTGATTCGGCGGCAGGACGACGGACTGATTGTGGATGTAGAGCGTGTAGGTCTGTCGGTCGAGCAGAAAGTCCGCCCCCTCGAGCAGGTTCGGCCGCCCCTCGTAGCGCTTGAGCACGTTGCCGATGCGCGCGAGCAGCCGCTCCTTCCGATAGGGCTTGGTGAGGTATTCGTCCGCGCCGAGCTCGAGCGCGTGCACCTCGTCACGCAGCTGGTCGCGCGAGGTCAGCACGAGCACGGGCAGGGCGCTGCGCCGCTTGACATCGCGGCAGATCTGAAATCCGCTCACCTCCGGCAGATTCAGATCCAGCAGCACCAGATCGGGGGCGAGCGCGAGCAGCTGCCCGGTCACGTCCGCAAAGTCCGTGACCTCCCTGACGGCGTAGCCCGCCCGGCGCAGCATATCCGCCAGCTCCTCGCGCATGAGCGCCTCGTCCTCCACGACGGCGATGTGCTTCATCGCGCCGCCCCCTTTCCGTATGCGTTATTCTTCGCGTTCCGGCGCCATCAGCCCCAGCAGATACCGGCTGCTGGACCGCTTGACGGCCGCCATGTACAGCCATTCTACCACACACAGCAGCAAAATCATAGCACCTGCGGCGATCATCATTTCCGTCATGCCGCTCTGCGCCTGTGCGGTGAGCATACCGGTGAAGAGCGCGCGCACGCCAAACAGGCTGCTGACCGCCGCCACGCCGACCGGCAGACCAAAATACCAGTTGATCTGCGTCTTTGCCGCGCGGCAGAGCGTGTCGTGCTCCGCACCGAGACGCACGAGCGTCCGGTAGCGGCGCGTGGCCTTTTGCTGGCCCATGAGAAACTGCACGCCGATGATGGTGTTGGCCACGACGAGGAAGATGATGGCCAGATAAATGGTCAGGTAGCTCGCCGCGACGATGTAAAACAGCTCGCGGCCAAGGTTCTGCAGGTAACTCTCGTATCTCAAACCGAGCGGGTCGAGCAGTGCGTTCATGTCCGCGATGGCGTTCATGAGGCTCTTGCCCTCCGTCATGGATGGGGCAAGCACACCGTCGAGGTAGACGTCATAGTCGCCCTGCGTATAGTGATCGAACACTGCGTCCGGCACGATGAGCGCGAATGATATCGTGATCGACCGGTCGGTCACGACGCTCACCGACTGCACCTGCCCGCGGAGCGTGAACGGTGCGCCGTCGATCGTGATGGACGAGCCCTCTGCGATCAGGTGGTTGATCAGCGCCGTGCGGCTGGCCAGCGAGACCTCGCTGTCGCAGTAGACGGCGGCCTCGTTGTCCGCGAGCGTCAGCTCCGGCAGGCCGGCGGTCGTCAGCAGGCGGTTGTAGCTGCTGAGCGCGATGAGGTACGGGTAGCCCACGGCCTCCAGCATGTATTGCAGCTGCTGCTGCTCGTCGGAGACGGGCATGGCATCGATGGTGCGCTGCAAGGCGGGGAATTTCACGGTGTTTTGGTAGTCCGTGCTCGTGCGCACGCGGCCGATACGCATCTCAAAGAGTTCGGAAAATGCGCTGTCGAGTCCGTGCGCGGCCAGCGTGTCGCGCACGGCGCTGCTGTCCTCGCTGTCAGTGGGGAAGGTGTAGTCGAGCGTGTGCGTCTCGGCGCGGGACGAGCGCGCGGTCGCCACGCCCGTGCCGAAGCAGCACAGCGCCGCCAGAATCAGCAGTGAGCAGATCGCCAGCGCGCCGGAGCGGTGGATGACCGTCTCCTCGACCTGACGGAAGTTGAACACCCGCAGCCTGCCCGCGCGGTCTCCGCGCCGGGCCAGCCGGTCGATGATGACACGCAGCCCGTAAAACAGCAGCAGCGTGCCCGCCACGCCGAGCGCGAGCGTGCCCGCCATATAGCGCAGGCCGCTCCACGCATACCCGAGGATGGCAAACGTGTACGCTCCGGCGAGCAGCGCGATGCCCAGCACGAGCGCTGCGGCGTAGACGGCGGCGGGGCGCTGCTTTTTCGTGCCCTCGGGTGTCTCCGTGAGCAGCGCGCCGATCTCCTCGCGCACGATCTTCCCGCTGAGGATGAGCGAGGCCAGCAGCTTGATCGCCAGAAAGCCCACGGCCGTCCACCCGATGGCGGACAGGGAGAGCGTGAACCGGTGCCCCATGATGCCGAGGCCGACGAGCCGCGCCGTGACGAGGCTGATGACCTCCGAGATCAGCAGCGCCGCCGGCAGGCCGATGGCCAGCGCGATGAGGCTGGAGCGCAGATCCTCCGCCAGCAGCATGCCGAAGAGCTTGCGCCGCTGCATGCCCAGCATGAGGTACACGCCGAATTCGTGCCGCCGCCGCGCAAGCTGAAAGTGGTTGGCGTAGTATACGAGGAAAAACAAAATGAACAGCGTCAGCCCGTACAGCACCGGGACGAGCGACAGCAGCCGGTCTACGGCGCTGCTCTCCATGCGCTGGAGGAACACCATCACGTCCTGATGCGACAGGGAGAGGATGATGTAAAACGCGACGATCGAGATGAGCAAGGATGTGAAAAACAGCCCGTTTTCCCGGCGGCTGCGGCGGCTGTTGCGCGCAACAAGTTCAGAGAACATTTGCACTGCCCCCTCCCAGCTGCGCCATGACGGCCAGGATGCGCCCATAGAACTCCTGCTGCGTCTCGTCCGGCACGTCGCGCCGCAGCTCGTGGAAGAGCACGCCGTCCTGAATGAAGAGAATACGCTTGCAGTAGCTCGCCGCGTTGCAGTCGTGCGTGACCATGAGGATGGTCGTGCCGGCGTCCGCGCTCAGGCCGGAGAGCTTTTCCATGAGCGAGCGGGCATTTTTCGAGTCGAGCGCGCCGGTCGGCTCGTCGGCCAGCACGATCTCGGGGTCGAGGATGAGCGCGCGCGCCGCCGCGATGCGCTGCTTTTGCCCGCCGGACATCTGCGCCGGGAACTTGTCGAGCACGTCCGTCACTTCCAGATAGTCTGCGAGCTTTGTCAGCCGCTCGCGGCTCTCGCCCTCGGACACGCTGTGCAGCGCCAGCGGCAGGAGAATGTTCTCCCGGCCGGTGAGGTTGTCGATGAGCTCAAAGTTCTGAAACAGGTAGCCGATCTCCTTGCCGCGGTAGTCGGCGAGCGCCTTGCCGTGCAGCGTCGTGATGCACTTGTCGTGCAGGGCGACGGCGCCGCTGCTCGGCGCGATGACGGTCGCAATGCAGTTGAGCAGCGTCGATTTGCCCGAGCCGCTGCTGCCCATGATGCCGAGAAACTCGCCCGGCATGACCTGAAACGAGATGCCGTCGAGCGCGCGGGTCAGATTCGGCTCCTTGCCGTAATATTTTTTCAGGGCTGCAATTTCGAGAATGGGTTCCATTGCATGTACCTCCTTTGCTTTCTGCTGCCATGGTACAACACCCGGCGCACAAAATCCACTTACAGTGCCTGAAAGGTTTTCGCCGTGCGGCTTGACAGCTGCGCGGCGGCACGATATGCTGAAATTGCTGAAATCATACCCCCGCAACTGCCGGTTGACACATTTGACAGTCGCCTTGGTGGTGCGCAACCGGCCGATCTGGTATCCTGTCCTCAGCCGGAAACGGAAAAACAATACGGGAGGAAGCCGCTTATGCTATTGGCAGATAAGATCGTGACCCTGCGCAAGCGCGCCGGCTGGTCACAGGAGGAGCTGGCGGCGCAGCTGGGCGTGTCGCGCCAGTCGGTGTCGAAATGGGAGGGCGCGCAGTCCGTGCCCGATATGCAGAAGGTCGTGCAGATGAGCCGCCTGTTCGGCGTCACGACCGATTACTTATTAAAAGAAGAGCTCGGCGAGCCGGAACCGGCCCCGGCCGAGTCGGCCGTGCCGCTGCGCTGCGTGACCATGGAGCAGGCGGCGGACTATCTGGCGCTGCGGCAGGCGGCCGCGCCGAAGCTCGCGCTGGCGACGCTGCTGTGCGTACTCTCGCCGGCGGCGCTGCTTTTGCTTGCCGCGCTCAGCGACCGGCCGGGCGCGGCTATTTCGGAAAATGCGGCGGCGGGCATCGGCCTGTGCGTGCTGCTGGTGCTCGTGGCGGTCGCGGTGGCGGTGTTCATCACGTGCGCCGCGCAGGTGAAAGCATATGCCTTTCTGGAGAGCGAACCGTTTGAGACGGCCTGCGGCGTGACCGGTATGGTGCGCGAGCGCCGGGCGGCATTCGCACCGCGCCACACGCGCGGAAAGGTCGTGGGCACGGTGCTGTGCATCCTGTCGGCAGTGCCGCTGTTTATCGCCGTCTGCCTGGACGGGCCGGACCTGCTGTATGTCGGGGCGGTCTGCCTGCTGCTCGTGCTGGCGGGCATCGGCAGCGCGGTGTTTGTCTCCGGCGGCGTGTATTGGGCGGCGATGGACCGCCTGCTTGAAGAGGGTGACTATGTCCGGCCGCGCAAGCGGCAGAACGGCGTTGTCGGCGCGGTCAGCGGCATTTACTGGCTCGTCGCCGCGGCGGCGTACCTGCTTTGGACATTCGGCCCGTGGTGGGACGCGCAGCCGCAGGACACATGGATCCTCTGGGCGGTCGCGGGGGTGCTCTACGGCGCGGTCATGGCGCTCGTGCGCGGGATTCGAAAATGAAGTGCTTGCAGGGAATAGAAAAAGAAAAGAGCCGCAGGCGGCTGCCTGCGGCATTTGCGCTTTTTATTTGGAATGTTACAGCGTGTTTTCTCCGGTCTCAAGGCCGATGACCTCGTCCACCGGCAGCGAGACGATGATGCCGTGCGCGTCCGTGCGCAGGCCGCAGGCGTCGCTGATCGCGTTCATGACGGCGGCCTTCTTTTCGCGCGGCGTGACGATGACGACGAACTCCTCTTCCTCCTGCATGGAGATGCCGAGCTTCTGGCTGATGCGTTTGGAGTTCTGTCGCCGGCCTTTGAGGATCGTTCCGCCCATGGCGCCGGCGCTTCTGGCCGCGTCGATCGCGTCGCTGCTGTAGCCGTTGCTGAGCGCGACCCAGATGGCGGTGTAACCGGCGCTGGTTTGCATATCGGACATATCGCTATCCACCCTTTCTTCGGTCTTCTGTTCTATCGTCTCGCGCATCTGATCGTTCAGGAGCTGCAGCATCGGCCGCTGCAGCCCCGTGATCGGGATCGTCAGCACGATGCCGCCGCCGCGTTTGTGCAGCGGGATGCGCTGCTGCAGCGCGTCGAGCAGGTCGCGCACGAGAAATTTCGGCAGCAGCCCGATCGTGAGCAGGCGGCTGCTGCCGCTCAGGCCGAAGATGTCGAGCATCTCCGACGGCGCGGTGCCGTGCCCCTGGCACTGATAATAGATCGGGATACGGAAATTCTGAAACGTCTGTTCGAGCTTGCGGCGGTATTCATGATTCGTAATGATGAGCACCATGCGCGGTGCGAGTCGGTTTTCGGCATGTATCATATCTCTTCGTCCTCCAGGTCGATGACGCCGTCATCGGACAGCAGGTCAGCTTTGTTTTGTGCCACGGCTTTGGATCTATGTACATAAAGAACGCCCATGATCTGGATCGCCACCGGCGGGGCGAGCGCGACGAGCGCCACGACGCCGAAGGCGTCCGTGACGACGTTGCCGCCGAGCGCGGTGCACGCGCCCATGGCCAGCGGCAGCAGGAAGGTGGAGGTCATGGGCCCGCTTGCGACGCCGCCGGAGTCGAAGGCGATGCCCACGAACACGGATGGCACGAACCGCGCGAGGATGAGCGCGAGCGCGTAGCCGGGCACGAGGATCCAGTAGATGCTGATGCCGGTCAGCACGCGCACCATGGACAGCATCACCGCGCAGGCGACGCCGATGGACAGCGCCGTGTTCATCATGCTCTGCGACACGGTGCCGCCGGTGACGTCCTCGACCTGCTTGTTGAGCACCTGCACGGCGGGCTCGGCCTTGACGATGTAGTAGCCGATGAGCGCACCGATCGGGATGAGCACCCAGCGGTACGCGCTGCCGGCCAGACCCGAACCGAGCAGGTTGCCCACGGGCGTGAAGCCGACGTTCACACCGGTCAGAAACAGGATCAGGCCGATGACCGTGTACAGAAAGCCGACGCCCGTACGCAGCAGCTGCCGCCGCCGGTAGCAGCGCGTCAGCAGCTGAAACAGCACGAACACCGCCACGATCGGCAGGATGCTCAGCAGCACTTCCTCGGCATAGCCCGGGAAGCCGAGCGCGAACTGCCGCGCCACGTCGCGCGTCGTCACGACCGGCGCGATCTCCACAGCGGAGTAGGCCGCGTCCGTCGGGTGGTAGAAGATGCCGAGCAGCAGCACCATCAAAATCGGCCCGACGCTGCACAGCGCGACGAGACCGAAGCTGTCGTCGTCGTGTCCCTGCGTGCTGCGAATGGCCGACACGCCGACGCCCAGCGCCATGATAAACGGCACGGTGATGGGCCCGGTCGTGACGCCGCCGGCATCGAACGCGACGGCGAGAAATTCCTTCGGGGAAAACAGCGTCAGCACAAACAGCAGCGCATACGCGGCCAGCAGGCATTCCGCCAGCGAGACGCGAAACAAAATGCGCAGCACGGCCAGCGCCAGAAAGACGCCCACGCCGACGGCGACCGTCCAGATGAGCACATTGTTCGGGATCGACGCGACCTGGTTTGCCAGCACCTGCAGGTCCGGCTCCGCGATGGTGATGATCGTCCCGAGCGCGAACGCCACGAGCACGACCAGCAGCACCTTTTCGCGCTTCGCCAGCGTTTTGCCGACGCCCTCGCCGAGCGGCGTCATGGACATCTCGGCGCCGAGCTGGAAAAACCCCATGCCGACGATCAGCAGCACGGCGCCGGTCAGAAACAGCGCCAGCGTGCCGATCTCCATCGGGACGAGCGTGACGCTCAGCACCAGCACGATCAGGGTGATGGGCAGCACGCTCGAGAGAGATTCCTTGACTTTTTCTTTCAGCTTTTCATTCATACGGTTGCGGTGGTCCTCCTTTCGCGGGGGGATTCAGGATCGCTGCACGACCGCATCGCAGCCCGTCAGGCGCGGTTGAGAATGGCCATGAACTCCTCGCCGGTGATGGTCTCCTTTTCATAGAGGTATTTGGCCAGCTCGTCGAGCTTGGCACGGTTTTCCGTGAGGATGCCGACGGCTTTGGCGTGCTCTTTTTTCACGAGCGCGACGACCTGATGGTCGATCTGCGTCTGCGTTTCGGCCGAGCAGGCGAGGGAGGCGTCGCCGCCGAGGTACTGGTTCGTGACCGTCTCGAGCGCGACCATGTCGAACGCCTCGCTCATGCCGTAGCGCGTGATCATGCCGCGGGCGAGCTTTGTTGCCTGCTCAATGTCGTTGGACGCGCCGGTGGAGATGACGCCGAAGCGCACCTCCTCGGCCGCGCGGCCGCCGGTGAGTGTGGCGATCTTGTTTTCCAGCTCCTCTTTCGTCATGAGGTAATGGTTGCCCTCTTCGACCTGCATCGTGTAGCCCAGCGCGCCGGACGTGCGGGGGATGATGGTGATCTTCTGCACGGGGGCGGAGTGCGTCTGCAGCGCGGCGACGAGCGCGTGGCCGATCTCGTGGTAGGCGACCGTCCATTTCTCCTGATCCGTGAGAATGGCGTTTTTCTTCTGATAGCCCGCGATGACGACCTCGATGCTCTCCTCGAGATCCGACTGCGTGGCAAAGCGGCGGCCGTCGCGCACGGCGCGCAGCGCGGCCTCGTTGACGATGTTCGCCAGCTCCGCGCCCGATGCGCCGGAGGCCATGCGCGCGATCTTGTTGTAGTCCACGTCCTCGGCGACCTTGATCTTGCGGGCGTGCACCTTGAGGATCTCTTCGCGGCCCTTGAGATCGGGCAGCTCCACGGGCACGCGCCGGTCAAAGCGGCCGGGGCGCGTGAGCGCCGGGTCGAGCGACTCGGGCCGGTTCGTGGCGGCGAGGATGATGACGCCGTTGTTGCCCTCGAAGCCGTCCATCTCGGTCAGCAGCTGGTTGAGCGTCTGCTCGCGCTCGTCGTTGCCGCCGACCTGCCCGTCACGCTTTTTGCCGATGGCGTCGATCTCGTCGATGAACACGATGCACGGCGCCTTCTCCTTGGCCTGACGGAACAGGTCGCGCACCTTGCTCGCGCCCATGCCGACGAACATCTCCACGAATTCCGAACCGGACATGGAGAAAAACGGCACGTTCGCCTCGCCGGCGACGGCCTTGGCCAGCATCGTCTTGCCGGTTCCCGGAGGGCCGACGAGCAGAACGCCCTTGGGCATGGATGCGCCGATCTCCTGATATTTCGCCGGGTCGTGCAGGTAGTTGACGATCTCGGTCAGGTTTTCCTTGGCCTCGTCCTCACCGGCGACATCGGAGAATTTGATGCCCTCGGCCGACTTGACGTAGACCTTCGCGTTCGAGCCGCCGAGCCCGAACATCATGGAGTTCGGCCCGCCGGCCTTGTTCGTCATGCGCTTGAGCATGAACTGGCCGAGGGCGACAAAAAACACGATCGGCAGCAGCCACGTCAGCAGAAACGACAGAAACGGCGACATCTGCTCGACGATCTCGCTCGAAAACTCCGCGCCGGAGTCCTTCAGGCGGTAGATGAGGTCAGGATCGTCCATCAGGCCGGTCTTGTATACCTGCGTGTCGTCTTTGTTCGTGAAGAGGATCTGGTTGTTTTGTACCTCCACACGGCCGATCTCCTGATTTTCCGTCATGGTCATAAACGTGCCGTAGTCGACCTCCTTGACCTGCCGCTGGCTCAGCCAGGGCACTGCCAGGAAGTTGAGCGCCAGAATCACGAGAATGACGATGGCGTAATAATACACCAACGGCTTTTTGGGGCTTTTCACTTCATTCATGTGAACGCTTCCTTTATCTTGATAAAATGTGTGCACTTTTGGGACTTGTGTAACGTAACTTTAGTTTACCACAACAGGAAAGAACTGTCCAGTGAATAAACGATGTACACCGTGTACAAAATTTGCCCAAAGCGCCGGAAAAGAGACAAGGAAACCGTCTTCTGTGCAGCAAAGGTTACAGAAGAAAGGTCCTTGCGCCTGTATGATAGTTTTATAACAATTTGACGGAGGGCCTCGTATGGAGATGCTTCTTTACCAGAGCACGCAGTTTCGCGACGTGAAAAAGATCCTGGACCGCGCCCACGGCTTTGCAGGGCTTTTGACGGCCGGCGGCATCGAGGCCTCGCGGCTGGATGTGCCCTTCGTCTGCGATCAGAAGGTGCTCTCGCGGTATGACGATGCGTGCAGCGATGTCCGCCGCATCCTGACCATGCAGCTGGGGCTTACACTGCCGAAGGGCTTTTCCATTCCGTTGGAGGCTGAGGATCTGGCAGTCTTTTTTTCGCAGCAGTGCGGCCTGCAGCAGATGCAGGACTACCTGACACAAAAGCGCGCGCGCACGCAGGCGGACATCCAGACCTGGCTGCGTGACCGTCCGTGGGACACCCACCCCGTGACGGCGGCGCAGGCGGCGGCGCAGAACCTCGTCTTTGACGCGCAGACCGGCCGCATCGGCACGGACGGCTGCTTCAACGCCGGCACGGTGCTCGAGCTGCCGTCGTCGGTCGACGGGGTGCGCGTGCGACGTCTGGCGTCCTACGCCATGGTCTCCTATACGTATCTGGACACGCTCATCCTCCCGGACAGCATCGAGACGGTCGAGCCCTATGCATTTTATGATAAGGTGCACCTGCGCAGTACCAATCTGCCGCGCGGTCTCGCCGTCATCCCGGAGGGGATGTTTTCGCGCTGCATCGGCCTGACGGGCATCGTCATTCCGGACAGCGTGCGCGAGATCCAGGATGAGGCGTTTTACAAGTGCAGCAATCTGGACACGGTCGTCATCCCCGACAGCGTGGAGCGCATCGGCCGCTGCGCGTTTTTGAATGCGCGGCGCGTGATCTACCACGGCAGCGCCAAGGGCTTTCCCTGGGGCGCGACGCGGGGCAACTGAGAAAGGCGGAAACCGATATGCATCCTACCCGGCAATTTGAGACCGCCGTCTGCGGCGGCAGCAATCTGAAAGCACCGATGAAGCTCGACTTCCTGCGCTCGCTCTGCGCGCAGGAGCGCCATGCGTGGCCGGAGGTCGTGCTCTGCCGCGTCGAGGGCGAGCCGCTGCCCGTGTGCTGCCTGTCCGAGGCGGCGGCGGGCGACCCGTTTGCGCGCATCGGCATCGTGACAGCGCCCTCGGAGGCGCTCACGGCGCTGCTGCGCACCGCGCCCGTGCGGGCGCGGGTCACGGCCCTGTGCGATTCCGCGGGCGAGCCGTGCGACGGCGGCGCACCGGACGTCTGGGGCTTTCTCGCCGAATACCGCTGCGGCGACCCGCTCAGCGGTGCGGTGCGCGCGGCCATCGACGGCGCGGCCGCGCGCGGCTGCGCGTCCCCGGAAGCGCTGACTGCGCGCGCCGAGTATCTGCTCGAGCAGGCAGTGCCGGAGCCGATCATCCTGCGCGTGTTCGCGGAGATGTTCTCCCTGCCGGAATACCCCGAGCTGGTGCCCGATCCGCCGGTGCGCTATGTGCAGGCGGACAGCTTCGGCGCGCTCACGCGCTGCCTTGCCTACCGGCTCTCGGGCATGCACCTGCGCCTCGTCGGCAGCAAGGGCTGCGGCAAGAACACGCTCATCCAGACAGTCGACTGGCTGCTCAACGTGCCGCAGTACCGCATGCAGGGCAATGCCGAGCTCGACAAGCTCGACCTGCTCGGCGGCCCGACGATCGAAAACGGCACCATGCGCTACCGTCTGAGCGATATGCTGCGCTATCTCGCGGCGGGCGCGGACGTCGTGCTCGACGAGGGCAACACCATCAAGCCCGAGTGCGCCGACGTGCTCCACTCGCTGACCGACGCCGCGCGCCAGATCCAGGTGCCCGGCTACGGGCTCGTGCAGATGCACCCGCACTCGGCGTTCACGATCACGATGAACGAGGACTATGCCGGCACGAACTTCATGAACGAGGCGACGATCGACCGCTTCACGCCCATCCACATTGCCGAGCCGGAGAGCATCGTCGATGTGCTGCACCGCGTCGTGCCCGAGGCGAGCGCCGCCAGCCTGAATATCTGCGACTATGTTTACTGTGCCATCCGCGACCGCATCCGCAGCGCCGGCGGGCTCGAGCCGGACGCGATGACGATCCGCGGCTTTATTGACGCCCTGCGCGCGGAGCCCCTGCTGGGCCTGCGCTGGGGTCTGCTCGACAACGTGGCCTCCAAGCCGCAGGACGCCTACACCCGCCTCCAGCTGACCGAGCTCATTGAGAGCATGGTGCCGCAGGATGGACGGATTTGACGCCGCGCTGGCGCGCTACCGGGCGTTTCTCGCGGCCGAACCCATCACGCCGCTGCTCCGGCGCAGCCTCGCGCTGCTCGTCCCGGGGAATATCCGGGTCGATACCGTCACGGTGGACGATCGTCTGCGCTGCACGACGGACGGCACGGCCGTCACCGTGGGCGGGGCGGAATATCTGCTGCGCGCGGATTTTGACGCCCGCCACTGGACGGCCGCGCTGCGCGTGCTGCTCGCGCGCGAGATCCAGCACGACAGCAGCTCCGACCGGGACGTCTGCGCGGCGTTCGCGGCGGATGCCGGCGCATATTTTCACGCGCACTATGCCCTCGCGCCCGAGACCGGGGCGCTGCTCGGGCACCGGATACTGAACATTCTGGAGCAGGCGCGCACGGATAACATCCTCTGCCGCCGCTTTCCGGGCTACCTGCCGCTGCTGCGCTTCGTGTGTTATGCGCAGCTCGAGGCAGCCGCACCCGGCAGCGCGCTCGCGGCGCTGCTCGATGAGCTGGAGGCTTTTGCGCTCACGGGCATCCCGTGTGGGACTCCGGCGCTCGCCGCCGTCCGGGCCGAGGTGGAGGCGGCGATCCTCGCGCCGTCGGCCGCCGCGTGCGCGGACATTGGCCGGCAGATCCTCGCGGCGCTCGCGCCGGAGCTGGCGCGCCTGTGCGGCATAGCGGATGCCGATGCGCTCGCGCGCATTGCATCGCAGCTCGTGGACTATGCCTTCAGCGAGGACGACCGCGCGGAAGCCTTCGGTGACGGCTGCGACAGCCGCCTCCGCCTGCACAGCGAGGAGCAGGACGCGGCGCGCAGCGGCCCCTCCGCCGACGGAGAGGACACCGAGCTGGACAAGGGCGACAGTGCGGGCGGCGGCAGCGGGGATAATTCCGAGCGCTATGGCGACATGAGCGGCAGCCTTGCGAGTCAGGAGATCAGGTCGAGCGGCTCAGCCGGGACAAACGGCAGGGAGGACCGCGGGCGCTCGTCGAGTGTCGGCCGCAGCGGAAACCACGGCCAGAGCGGGGCAACCGCCACCACGTCGGACACGGTGTCTGCTGCGCAGAAGGCGGCCTCCGGCGGGCCGGAGAGCCTGCGCGAAGTGCTCGGCACGGGCTGGGGCGCGCACCGCGGCTTTGCGCTCAGCACGGCCGAGACGGACGCCATGCTCGCCGCGGCGGAAAAAGCGCTCACGCGCGAGCGGGCAATTGAGCAGCAGCTGCATGTCTCCGGCCCGCGTGCTGCCCGGCTCGACGCCGGGGAGCGGCAGGGGCTGGCCGAGCTGTATGCCGGCCTGACGTTTACGGAGACGTATATCACGCCGGGTGGCGGGCGGCTGCCGCCCGCATTTGCCGAGCGGGCAAAGGCGCTGCACCACCGGCTCGACAAGCTCCTGCGCCAGCAGCGCGAACGCAGCGCCAGCCAGCGCACCGGCGCGCTCTCGCAGCGCGAGCTGTGGAAGATCCCGCTCGATGCCAAGGACGTTTTTCGCCGCAAAGCACCGCCGTCCAAGCGCGAGACGGCGTTTTACCTGCTCATCGACCGCAGCGGCAGCATGGGCGCCGGTATCGGCGACGGGACATCCAAGCTCTTCACGGCGCTGGCCACGGCGGCCGTGCTCGAGGAGGCGCTCAAGGGCATCGCCTATACGAAGATCGTCGCCTTTGACGGCGGCACGAACGCCGTGGAGCACTGCGTCATCAAGGATTTCGACCAGAAGGAGATCGGCAACCGCTGCATCGACGCCATGGAGCAGATCGCCGCCGGCAACGGCAACAAGGACGGTTATTCCATCCGCGCCGCCGCGCTGGATCTGGCCAAGCGCACCGAGCGCCGCAAGATCCTCATGGTGCTTTCCGACGGGCTGCCGTCCGGCTATTTCAGCGAGGCGGAGGCGATCGACGACGTGCGCACGGCCGTGCAGGCGGCGCGCCGCCGGGGTCTGCTCGTCATCCCGATCATTTACACTGCGCGCACGGACGAGAACGTGGATGCTTATCGCCGTATGTATGAAAAGAGCATGATCTTTGCCGATTCCGTGGGCATGCTCGGCGAGTTCGAGCGCCTGCTCATGAAGCTGGTGCGCTGAGCGGCGGCCGGGCGTGGAATTGCTTGACAAGCCCGGAATGGTGTGTTATGATGCTTTCTCGTTAAAAGGGAGTAGTTACAAATGTATGACCAACAATCTCCCGGCATCCGCCGGTGGTCATGCGCCTATTGTGATAGGTAATGAGACTTTTAGCACATCATATTTATGATCGTGCCGAAAGTCTCATTTTTTGCGCGATCACGAAGGAGAATGCGTTATGAACCTCGATTTTACCGGCAGTACCCTCTTTCTTGTCCTGCTGCTGTTCGCGGCGGGCCTCGTGTGCATCATCAAGGGCGGCGACTTTTTTGTCGATGCCGCCACGTGGATCGCGGAGGCCTCCGGTATCCCCAAATTTATCATCGGCGCGACCGTTGTGAGCTTTGCCACGACGATGCCGGAGATGCTTGTGTCCGTCTTTTCCGCGCTGGAGGGCAATGCGGACATCGCCATCGGCAACGCCGTCGGCTCGGTGACGGCCAATACCGGCCTGATCATGTGCCTGTCGCTCATCTGCATGGAGTGCACCATGCCGCGGCGGCAGTATGCGGTTAAGGCGGTGCTGCTGCTCGCGGCGATCGCGGTTCTGTTTGGCTTCACGCGCGACGGGCAGTTGTCCATCCTTGAGAGCGTTTTGATCCTTGTCATTTTCGTGTGCTTCATTGCCGAGAGCCTTGTCGCCGCACGGCGTGAGCAGTCGCTTGAGGCCCCGGAGCAGGATGCCCGCCCCAAGACGGACGGCCGGACGGTCGCGCTCAATATCGGCAAGTTTGTGTTTGGCGCTGCGGCCATTGTGCTTGGTGCGCAGCTGCTGATCGATAACGGCACCGCGCTCGCGCAGATGATCGGTGTGCCGGATGCCATCATCGGCGCGACCATGATCGCCATCGGCACCTCGCTGCCGGAGCTCGTGACGACCATCACGGCCATCCGCAAGAAGCAGTCCTCGCTGTCGGTGGGCAACATCATCGGCGCGAACATCATGGATCTCACGCTCATCATGCCGCTGTGCGCGCTCATCCTCGGCAAGCCGCTGCCGGTCGAGCGGCAGGGCTTGCTGCTGGACATTCCGGCGTGCCTCGTCGTGAGCGCGGGCGCGCTCATTCCGGCGCTCGTGCAGGGCAGGTTCCGGCGTTGGGTCGGCTTTTTCATCGGCGGACTGTACATCGTTTATCTGATCATCATGTTCACGTGCTTCGGCGCGTAAAAAAACCGGCGCCGGTCTCCCGCGGGAGGCCGGCGCTTTTTGCTGTGATATTTGCTGCAGGCAGAAAAATCCCCGGAAGCCGAAGCTTCCGGGGCGTGGTGCGCGAGGCGGGACTTGAACCCGCACGTCCGGAGTGGACACTAGAACCTGAATCTAGCGAGTCTGCCAATTCCACCACTCGCGCATAAGCTTTGTCGTTCAAAGCCTGTTTAATATAGCATTTCGCGTGCGGATTGTCAAGCGTATTTTCCGCAACTGCCAGAAAAAATCGCAACGTGTGTCGAAAACGTGAATTTTTTCCGCTCCGGGTGTTCAAATCCGGCGGTATCTGGTATACTATACCGATGAAAAAATGAGGCCCGGCCATGCCGGGAACGGAGTTGTGATCAAAATGGATTTGAACCGTGCTGCGCTCAAAGCAGACGCCCGCCGGCGCGCCGCCGGCTACCGCCCGAGTCCGATCCTCGCGGCATTGATCGTCTTTGCCCTCGGACTGCTCATCTCGACGCTCTCGTCGTACCTGATGGGCGGCGACCGCCTGACCACGGCGCTGACAAACGCCGCGCAGTTCGGCCCCGACGCGGTCGAGCAGGCATACATCAGCTTCTTTGAGCATTACAGTGTGTCCGGTGTTGCGGTCGTGCTCGTCGTCGCGCTGGAGATCATGAACTATATGGTCAGCGTCGGCTTTGTGATCTTCTCGCTGCACGTCAGCCGGGATGAAACGGCCGAGATCGGCAACCTCTTTGACGGGTTCGGCCTCTTCTTCCGCGTGCTGTGGCTGGCGATCCTGCAGGGGCTGTTCGTGTTTCTGTGGAGCTTGCTGCTGGTCGTACCGGGCATCATCGCGGCCTATCGCTACCGGCAGGCGCTGTATCTGCTGCTCGACCACCCGGAGAAGTCCGCCTGGCAGTGCCTGCGCGAGAGCGCGGCGGTCATGCGCGGCCACAAGTGGGAGCTGTTTGTGCTGGATCTGAGCTTCCTCGGCTGGATGCTGCTGAGCGCCCTGTTCGCGCCCGTGTCCATCTGGCTCGACCCGTACCGCGCCATCACGAACGCGAATTATTATAACCGGCTCGTCGGCGCGCAGGGCGGCCCGCGCATTTACGAGGGCTCGTTCACCGACATCCCGAACGATCCACAGTCCTGATGGCTTTATCCCGCCTTCCCCCCCGCCTGCCGTGCGCAGGCGGGGTGTCTTGCGTTGACAAGCCGCAGCTGTGCGGTATAATCTAAAAAGAAACCCGAGGAAAACGAGGTGCACAGATGCAGACGGAAAAGAGCGACCGCCCGCAGGCGATGATCGCCATGAGCGGCGGCGTGGATTCGAGCGTGGCGGCATATCTGATGCAGCAGGCGGGTTACGACTGCATGGGCGTGACCATGAAGCTGTATGAAAACGAGGACGCCGGCGTGCCGCGCGGCCACACCTGCTGCGCGCTCGACGACGTGGAGGATGCCCGCCGCGTGGCCTATGCGCTGGGCATGCCGTACTATGTCTTTAATTATAAGGATGCGTTCCGTGAGCAGGTCATGGCGCGCTTTGCCGCGGCCTATCAGCACGGGGCGACGCCGAACCCCTGCCTGGACTGCAACCGGTATCTGAAGTTCGGCCTTCTGGAGACACGCGCCCGCGCGCTCGGGTGCGACGTGCTGGCGACCGGGCACTATGCCCGCGTCGAGCAGCTGCCGGACGGGCGCTACACGCTCAAAAAGGCCGTGGACGCCACAAAGGATCAGAGCTATGTGCTCGCTTGGCTCACGCAGGAGCAGCTCACGCACACGCGCTTTCCGCTCGGCGGTCTGCACAAGACCGAGGCACGGGAGATTGCCGAGGCGCATGGCTTCTGCAACGCGCACAAGCACGACAGTCAGGACATCTGCTTTGTGCCGGACGGTGACTATGCCGCCGCAGTCGAGCGGCTGACCGGCGCGCACAGCGAGCCCGGCCGCTTCGTGGACACGCAGGGCAAGGTGCTTGGAACGCACCGCGGCATCATCCACTATACGATCGGCCAGCGCCGCGGGCTCGGCATCGCGGCCGAGGCGCCGCTGTACGTCTGCGGCATCGATGTGCCGCGCAACGAGGTCGTGCTCGGACGCAATGACGATCTGTTTTCGACCGAGCTGGATGCGAGCGGCTGCAACTGGATCTCCGGCGACGTGCCGGACGCGCCGCTGCACGTGACGGCCCGCATCCGCTACCGGCAGCCGGAGCAGCCATGCACCGTCACGGCCACGGGGCCGGACACGGTGCACGTGTCGTTTGCCGCGCCGCAGCGCGCCATCACGCGCGGACAGGCCGTCGTGTTCTACGACGGGGACACGGTACTCGGCGGCGGTACGATCGACGGAACTGCGATTTTTGGAAAGGAGGCGCGGCCATGTCCGTGACGCTCTATCTTGCGATCCCCTGTTATAACGAGGAGGCCGTGCTGCCCGAGACGGCGCGCCGCCTGCGGGAGAAATTCACCGCCCTGCGCGCCGCCGGGACGATCGGCCCCATGAGCCGCATCTGCTTCATCGACGACGGCTCGAAGGATGCCACCTGGCAGCTCATTTCCGACCTGCATGCGCGCGATCCGGTCTTTTCCGGTATCCGCCTGTCGCGCAACCGCGGCCACCAGAACGCGCTGCTGTGCGGCCTGATGACGCTGCGGGACCGCGCCGACTGCGTCATCTCCATGGATGCCGACCTGCAGGACGACATTGACGCCATCGACGCCATGCTCGCGGCCTTTTCCAGCGGCAATGATATCGTCTACGGCGTGCGTGCGAGCCGGAAGCAGGACTCTGCCTTCAAGCGCGCCACCGCACAGGGGTATTACCGCCTGCTGCGCGCGCTCGGTGCGGACGTGGTGTATAACCACGCCGACTACCGGCTCATGAGCCGCCGCGCGCTCGACGCACTCGCGGAGTATAAAGAGGTCAATCTGTTCCTGCGCGGGCTCGTGCCGCTCGTCGGCTACCCGAGCACGGTCGTGTATTACGAGCGCGGCAAGCGCTTCGCGGGCAAAAGCAAGTACCCGCTGCGCAAGATGCTCTCGTTCGCGTGGGAGGGTGTGTCGTCGCTGACGGTCTCGCCGCTGCGGCTCATCACGCGCATTGGCATCGTGATGTTCCTCGTCAGCATCGCCATGCTCATCTATTTTCTCGTGCGCTATTTCACCGGCCACACCGTTGCCGGGTGGTCGAGTCTCGCCGTGTCCATCTGGGCCATCGGCGGGCTGCAGCTGCTGGCCATCGGCGTGGTGGGGGAGTACATCGGCAAGATCTATCTCGAGACGAAGGCGCGCCCGCGCTACCGCATCGAGACGGAGCTCGATGACCGGGAGGCGGAGCTTTGAAGCGCCTGCGCACGCTCTTTGACGCGAAGCTGTGGAAGTTTCTGCTCGTCGGCGTCATCAACACGCTTGTCGGCACGGGCATCATGTTTGGATTGTATAACCTTGCCAACTGCTCGTACTGGGTGTCCTCGGCGGCGAACTACGTGCTCACGAGCATCCTGAGCTTTTTCCTCAACAAGCACTTTACGTTCCAGAGCCGGGAGCGCGGCGCGGGTCAGGTCGTGCGCTTCGCGGCGAACATCGCCGTCTGCTACCTGATCGCCTACGGCATCGCAAAACCGCTGTGTCTGCGACTGCTTGCCAACGCTGCGGTGAGTACGCGCGACAATGTGGCCATGCTCGTCGGCATGGTGCTCTTCACCGGCCTGAATTACCTCGGCCAGCGCTTTTTTGCCTTCCGCAGCCCGAAAACCGAAGAAAAATGAGACCCATTCCCGGATGTGCAGCATCCGGGAATTCTTTTTTGAAAAAATGCAGATATCCTATTGACAAATGGGATGGAAAATGGTTATATAAACACATGAACAATCATTCATATGTTCAAACGAAAGTGAGGAGATCCCATGGCAGAACCGAGACCCGACAGTGCACCGGCGTGCGAATATCTCAACGTGCACGAGGACGCGGTGGCGCAGGTGCTTGCGGCCCTGCCGGACGATGAGACGCTCTACGACCTGTCGGAGCTGTTTCGCGTCTTTGGCGATTCGACGCGCATCAAGATCCTCTATGTGCTCTTTGAGAGCGAGCTGTGCGTGTGCGACATTGCGCGGCTGCTGAACCTGACGCAGTCGGCGGTCAGCCACCAGCTGCGCATTTTGAAGGCGTCGAACCTCGTCCGCTTCCGGCGGGAGGGCAAGACCGTGTTTTATTCCCTGGACGACGATCACGTCCGGTCCGTGCTGGCCCTCGGCATGGAGCATGTGCTGGAAAAATGATGGCCCGGCCATCTTTTCAAATAACATTCAATGACAGATGAAGGAGCGTACATCATCATGGAAAAGACCTATAAGATCGAAGTAGACTGCGCCAACTGCGCGGCGACCATCGAGCGGCACGTGGCAAAGCTCAAGTGTGTCAAGGAAGTGACCGTGAGCTATATGGCACAGAAAATGCTGGTCGAATATGCCCCCGGTGTGGACGAGACCGAGGCCAAGGCGGAGATCCTCAAGACCGCGCTCAAAGTCGAGCCGGACTTCCGCTTCGAGGACTGAATATCATGACGCGCGAACAGAAAAGGTCGCTGCTGCTCATAGCAGCAGCGGCCGTGCTGCTCATTGGGCTGCACTTTGTGCCGGTCACGGGCTGGCTCAAGCTCGTGCTGTATCTCATCCCGTATCTGCTCGTCGGCGGCGAGACGCTCGTCGATGCCTGCAAGGGCATTTATAACCGCCAGCCGTTCGACGAAAACCTGCTCATGGCCGTGGCCACCATCGGCGCGATGGTGCTCGGGGACTATCCCGAGGCCGTGTCCGTCATGCTGTTTTACCAGATCGGCGAGCTGTTTGAGAGCTACGCCGTCGGCCGCAGCCGCCGGAACATCGGCGATCTGATGGACATCCGCCCGGACTACGCCAATGTTGAGACGGCGGACGGCGTTGCGCGCGTGAAGCCCGAGCAGGTCGCGGTCGGCGATACGATCGTCGTCAAGCCCGGCGAGCGCGTCCCGCTCGACGGCACGGTGCTCACGGGCACGTCGGCGCTGAATATGAGCGCCCTGACCGGTGAGAGCGCCCCCGTGGACGTCACGGAGGGCAGCACCGTCGTCAGCGGCAGCGTGAACCTGTCGGGTGTGCTGCGCCTGCGCGTGGAGAAGGTGTATGCCGAGTCCACGGTCGCGCGCATCCTCGAGCTGGTGGAAAATTCCTCGCTCAAAAAGGCGCACACTGAGCGCTTCATCACGAAGTTTGCCCGCGTCTACACGCCGTCCGTTTGCGGTGCGGCGCTCGCGCTGGCGATCCTGCCGCCGGTCGTGCGGCTCATTATGGGCATCCCGGCAGAGTGGGGCGACTGGATCTACCGCGCGCTGACGTTCCTCGTCATCAGCTGCCCGTGCGCGCTCGTGATCTCGATCCCGCTGTCGTTCTTCGGCGGCATCGGCGGTGCGTCCGCCCGCGGCATCCTCATCAAGGGTTCGAGCTATCTGGAGATGCTGGCCAAGACCGACCGTGTCGTCTTTGACAAGACCGGCACGCTCACGCGCGGCACGTTCGCCGTCACGGCGGTGCATCCCGCGCAGCCGGAGCTGTCCGAGCAGGCACTGCTGCAGCTTGCGGCGGCGGCGGAGCAGTTTTCCGATCACCCGGTCAGCCAGAGCCTGCGCCGCGCGGCCGGAGAGCTTCCGGCCGACCTGGTCACGACGGACGCCAAAGAGCTCGCCGGTCACGGCGTGACCGCGCAGGTCGGCGGCCGGTCTGTTGCCGCCGGCAACACGAAGCTGATGGACACCCTCGGCCTGACCGTGCCCGCGGTCAATGAGACCGGTACGGTCATCCACGTCGCGGCCGACGGCGCGTATCTCGGCTACATTGTCATCTCCGACGAGCCGAAGACCGGCTCGCGCGAGGCGGTGGCCCGCCTGCGGGCGGACGGCGTGCGCGTCGTCATGCTCACCGGCGACCGGAAGAGCGCGGCCGACGCCGTGGCGGAGGAGCTGGGCATCGCGGAGGTGCACAGTGAGCTGCTGCCGGAGGATAAGGTCACGCAGGTCGAGCGGCTGCTCGGCGAGGGCGCGCCCGGGAAATACCTTGCCTTTGTCGGCGACGGCATCAACGATGCGCCGGTGCTCGCGCGCGCCGACCTCGGCGCCGCCATGGGCGGCATCGGCTCGGACGCTGCCATCGAGGCGGCGGACATCGTGCTCATGGACGACGATCCGCGCAAGCTCTCTCTGGCCATGCGCATCTCGCGCAAGACCATGCGCCTCGTCTGGGAGAACATCGTCTTTGCGCTGGCCGTCAAGGCTGTCTGCCTCGTGCTCGGCGCGCTCGGCATTGCGAACATGTGGGTCGCCATCTTCGCCGACGTCGGCGTTATGGTCCTGTGTGTGCTCAACGCCGCCCGCGCGCTCAATACGAAGCACCTGTAATGCTGATCTCTGTATGAAACAGGATAGAAAAGAGGCCGCCGAAAGGCGGCCTCGATCTTTTAGAGTGTCTGTGCCAACAAAAAAGAAACTGCGCAGTGGGGGAGCTCGAGGGGGGCAAGACCCGCCTCGAATCCGATCCAAAGCAAAAGTCCTGATGGATCAGGGCTTTTGCGCGTCCGGCATTTTGCTATGAAAAAGGCCGGACGGCGAAAGCGCGGTCAGGAAAGTTCGGTACGGACTTTCCTGACAAGCCGAGACCGCCGATCGGCGGTCTTTTTTCATGCCTTTTTTACGTGCACCGGCGGAAACTGCCGTCGGTGAGGATGCGCGCGCAGATCAGCCCCAGCGGCAGGGAAATGACGATCAGCAGCGAGGCGACGAGCCACGATGCGCTGTCGCTCAGGTTCATTGTGCCCAGATCGTACACGGCGCGGTAGAAATACAGCCCCGGCACCATGATGACGATCGACGGCACGGTGATCGTGATGCGCGGGTAGCCTGAGCGCTGCTTATACAGCGACGCGAGCAGGCCCGCCGTCAGCGCGCCGAAAAACGCGGCCGCTGCCGGCGGGAAACCGGCCAGGCTGACGAGCTCGAGCCGCAGGGTGTTCGATATCGCGCCGATCACGGCGGCGACGGACGCGAGCTTCACGGGACTGTTGAACATCAGCGAGAAGCCGAACACACCGCAGAAGCTCATCGCCAGCCGCAGCAGGATGCGCGCCCAGACGGGCAGCCCCAGCGGCAGAAAATCCATCGGTTGCAGCCGCAGCAGCAGCGCCATGAGCCAGGCGGTCAGCGTCGCCACGACGACGATCATGATCGCGTAGGCCAGCCGCTCGAGCCCGGAGCGCATGTCCTGCTTGGCCATGTCGATGCCGCTCGTGATGAACGGGAAGCCCGGAATGATGAACAGCATCGCGCAGATATACCCCGCCTGATGCTGTGGGTCGATGGGCCAGAGCAGCGATGCCAGCCGGAACAGCCCGGCATAGACCAGACACGCCGCCGCAACGGACAGGGCGATGCAGCCAAACAGCGTCAGGTGCCGCTGCGTCAGCCGCGCGCGCACATACTGCCCGACGCCCGCGCCCAGAAAGGCCAGCAGCATCTCGATCGGCCCGCCGCCGAGCAGGAACGTGAATCCGCCGCAGGCGAGCGCCGACGCCAGCCCCTGCTGCAGCGGGGTGTAGCTGCCGCCTGCCTGCGCGATCTCGTCGAGCCGGGTGTGCAGGTCGTCCGCCGTCATGTACACGCCGTCGAGCGGAAAACGCTTGACAAAGCGCTCGAGCTGGTCGAGCTTGGCGGTGTTGACGCCGGTGGCCGTCAGCGTCAGCGTCTGGGCGAACGTGTTCTCGCCGTCGGAGCAGGTGTACTCGATGGACAGCAGCCCAATGTCGGCGGCGCACACAAGACCGAGCGCCTCGGCGATCTCGTTCATGGAGCTGCGCACACGCCATGCGCCGGTGCCGCACGAGAGCAGCAGCAGACCGACCCGGCCGACGAGGCCGGCGCGGATGGGCAGCGGCGCCTGTGAGACGGGCAGCTCTTTCTGATCCCGGATGGGGTCATGCCACGGGATCTGCATATGATTTGGTTTGATGATCGGATGATGCAACGTATCTCACGCCTTTTTTGAAAATTCGGACTGTATTGTAGTCTTGTGCGCGCCGGAAGTCAAGAGCGGACGATCAGACGGCCCGCCAAAAACCGATGCGCAAGCGGAGACGGCCTGTCATTTGACAGGCCGTTCTGCTGGATTTGTTCAGAAAAGATCGCCGTCGTGGGTGTCTACATAAAACGAATACGGTTTTCCGTTCGCCGTGAAGGTGATGTGATAGGCATCGCGGCCGGAAACCTGCACACGCTGGACATTGACGTCGCGGATGTCCGGCAGCGAAATGCCAAGCTCCTGCAGCACGCGGCTCAGGGCTTCGGATATGCTGATCTCCGAACCTGCGGGGGCGGCGGAATCGTCCGGCTTTCCCGGCGTCTGTGCGGGCTGCTCCGGGCGCTGCACGTCGAGAATCTCGCCGGTGCGTGCGGCGATCGTGTAGCAGTATTCCCCGCCGGCCGCCGCAAAGCGGACACGGTAGGCGAGCTGACCGCCGTACTGCGTCAGCTCCTGCGTGCAGGCGGACGGGTCGACCGCCGCGTCGCCGCCCGCGATCGCGCGCACGTCGTCCTCGCTCCGGTATCCGTCGCGGCTGACGGTGCCGTAGAGCTGCGCCGTGTCGGACGTGACGCTCGTCGCGGTCGGCATGCACAATGCGTTTGCCAACACCTCCATCACGGTCGGCAGCGCGATCAAGACCGGCAAGCTCCTGCAGCCGATCATGGACAAGATGAACGCCTGGATGCAGACCGGCTCTGCCTACGCCGGGCAGTACATCTACTGCGATGTGCCGGACGTCGAGTGCGGGGAGCTGGCGTTCACGCAGGACGATTTCTGGACGGCGTATCTCCCGGCCGTGCACCCCACGGCGGCGGGCCATCGCTACATTGCCGACCGCATCCTCTCCGTACTCCCGGATACGGCGCTGCCGTTTGAGGACGTGCCGGAGGGCGCGTGGTACTACATGGATGTGGCGGCCTGCTACTACCGCAGCCTCATGGTCGGCGTGGCGGATACGCGCTTTGCCCCCGATCTGCCGCTGGACCGCGCCATGGTTGCGACCATCGTGCACCGCATCGCCGGAGCACCGGATGCGGCCGGAACGAACATGCCCTTCCGCGATGTCCCGGCCGGTGCCTACTATGCGCAGCCCGTCCTCTGGGCCTATCACGCCGGTGTGGTCAACGGCTGCGGCGCGGACACGTTCTGCCCCACGCAAGCCATCAGCCGTCAGGATCTGACGGTCATCCTCTACCGCTATGCCTGCCTTGCGGGCGTTGCAGACGCGGCGCAGTCGGAGAACGTCCTGAGCGGCTTTGCCGATGCGGGCGCTGTCAGCGATTATGCCCGCGCGGCGCTGGCCTGGGCCGTGGAAAACGGCATTGTCTACGGCAGGGACAATCATTGCATCGATCCGCAGGGCACGGCGACGCGCGCCGAGTGCGCGGCGCTCCTGTGGCGCTTTGCCAGCCAGTATTCTCTCGCTTAACACCGCGCTGCCCTGTGCGTGTTGCATCCCCCATTCCCGTAACTGCGGGGCCGCCCCGGAGCGTTCGCTCCGGGGCGGTTTTTCAGCTGCTTTGCAGCTGAAAAACCGCAAGATCTGATTTGAGGCGGGCCTTGCCCCCACGAGCCCCCCCGCTGCACTGCGGACGTTCTCTTGCGCGGAATGCGGAGTGCGGCGATAGAAACGCCCGCCCCAAAGCCGAAGCTTTGGGGCGGGCGCTGCCGCTTGTTTTATCCGGCGCGGAACAGCCGCCGGTACTCGCGCGGGCTGCAGTAACCTGCCGCGCACTGCGAAAAGGCGTCGCCGAGAAAGAGCCTGTCCGTGCAGATCTCGATGATGGAAAACCGCTCGCCCGGCGCGGCGGCCAGGATGCGGATCTCGGCGTCGAGCAGCGGGCGGTACTCCGCCTCGCAGGCGTCCGTGATGCTCATGTCCGGCTGCCAGCAGAAGGTCTGCTGCACATCGCAGCCGCAGATGACAGCGTCAAAGGCGGCACCGTCGCGGATCGCGTGGTCAATGTACGTTCGCAAGGTCATGATTCTTCTCCTCCCATGTCCATGTTGTGTTTCTGTTTTCTCCCTTTTATCACAGCATAGCACATGCAAAGTCCAATAATCAGGACAGTGGAGGCAAAGATTCCGCTATTTTTGCGCCGCGCGCAGCCAGGCAATCTCCTGCGCGTACCCGGCGTCGTCGTTCGGCGTCTCGAGGATGAACGGCAGCTCCGCCAGCGCCGGGTGCCGGGTGACGCGCACGAGCGCCTCCGGCGGGATGCAGCCGTCGAGCAGCTTTGCGTGCCGGTCCTTGTGGCTGCCGCAGGGGTTGAGGCTGTTGTTGAGGTGCACGGCGTGCAGGCGCTCGAGCCCGATCACGCGGTCAAACTCCGAGAGCACACCGTCAAGGTCGCCGGCGATGTCATACCCCGCGTCCCAGACATGGCACGTGTCGAGGCAGACACCGATGTGCTCCGTCAGCCCCACGCGGTCGATGATGGCGCGCAGCTCCTCGAAGCGGCCGCCGACCTCGCTGCCCTTGCCGGCCATGGTCTCGAGCAGGACGGTCGTGGTCATGTCGGGGAAGAGGACCTCATTGAGCAGCGCGGCAATCTTCTCAATGCCCACGTCGATGCCCTGCCCGACGTGGCTGCCGGGGTGAAAATTATAGAGCTGGCCGGGCGTGTGCTCCATGCGCTGCAGGTCGTCGGAAAAGGCCATGCGCGCAAACTCCGCCACGTTCGGCTTGGCCGCGCAGGGGTTGAGCGTGTAGGGCGCGTGCGCGACCAGCCGGTCGATGCCCGCGTGGGCGCATTCGGCGTGAAAGGCCGCGATGTCTGCTTCCTCAATGGGTTTGGCGCTGCCGCCGCGGGGATTGCGCGTGAAGAACGCGAACGTGTTTGCGCCCAGCGCCTCCGCGCGCTTTGCCATGGCGAGATACCCGCCTGCGGAGGAAATGTGACAGCCGATCCGGAACATACGATCACCTCAAAGTATGGATGCCCCCATCATAGCACATTGTGCGGCGGCTGCCAAGCTTGCCACCGCGCCGCGGATGGTGTATGCTGTTCGTAGATTCGTTTTGATGATGGAGGATGTGGCATGGAATCATTGACTTTTCAGCCCAATAAAAAGGGTGTGATCAGTGGTGGAATTATATCAGTTATCCTTTGTGTTGGACTGTTTGCCTATATTACATTTGAAGACGGGGAGTGCCCATCAAAGAATTCGTTAATCTTTTTGTGTGTATCTTCAGTTGTAGTTGCTCTTGTTTATACTGTAACAGTGTTTAGTATAGTTAGATCGGTCGGATACAGAACCAAAATTGAAGTCAGCCAGCAAGGTTTTGCGGTTGTAGACCCCAAGCGTTCGGAACCTGTGTTTGTACCATGGAGCGAGCAGATCTATCTGTGTACTTGCATGGAAGGAGACGTCTATAGCTATCATTGGATTCATGATACGATACTTTGCTTTTCCAATCAGGACATAAGCGGACAGTGGATAGAAAGGGGCCAAACCGTAAATTACCGGCAGACGTTTGAAACAGATGCCGGACAGCCGTGGGTCGTTGCACTGACTTATGGCAGCAAGGCGAAATGCAGGAAAGATGCAGCACGCGTCCGCCAGTACATGGACGGGTGTTTGCAGCAGACAGAATAACCTTGCTGGAAAACCGATTTGGATGCCACAAAAAAAGGGGGGGACAGGCCATGCAGCCGTATGAACTCATTCGCTCCGGCCGCCGCACGCTGGCGCTCGAGCTGCGCGGCGGGCGCGTGATCGTGCGCGCGCCGTACCGGACATCCCAGGCGGCGATCGACCGCTTTGTTGCCGCGCACGCTGACTGGATCGCGCGCGGGCTGGCCAAACAGGAGGCCCGCGCTGCCGCACACCCCGAGCCGACGGACGCCGAGCGGGCGGCCTACATCCGGCAGGCGAAGGCTTACCTGCCGCAGCGCGTGGCGTATTATTCCGAGCGGATGGGGCTTTACCCGACGCAGGTGCGCATCACGGGCGCGCGCACGCGCTTTGGCAGTTGCGGCTCACAGGGGCACATCTGCTTTTCGTGGCGGCTGATGCAGTACCCGCCGGAGGCGATCGACTACGTTGTCGTGCACGAGCTGGCGCACCTGCGCTACATGAACCACGGCGCGGAGTTTTACGCGCTCATCGCGCGCTATCTGCCGGACTGGAAGGCCCGCCGCGCCCTGCTGCGGGCGTGAAAAGCACCGGAGGACGGTCTGTCCTCCGGTGCTTTTCATTCGGAATTGACTTTTTGCACCCGCCGCGTGTAAACTATTCATTCAGGAACCAAGGAGGAATGTACCATGAAGCAGGCGATCGCGCTGGCCGGCGGCGGCACGAAGGGCGCGTATCAGGTCGGCGCGTGGAAGGCAATGCGGGAGCTGGGCATCCCGTTTGACATCGTCACAGGCACGTCCATCGGCTCGGTCACGGCGGCGCTGATGGTGCAGGACGATTTTGACCGCGCGTGGGAGCTCTGGACGCACATCACGGAAGAGCAGATCATGCTCGAGCGCGCCGACGCCACGCCGCACGAAAAGCGCGAGCTGGCGGCGTTGGCTGAGCACCCGGAGCAGCTCATCGCGCGTGTGAAGGACTGGGCGGACCTCAACCGCCGTACGGCGGACATCACGCCGTACCGCGCGCTCGTGCACCAATATCTCGACGAGGCGCGCTTTTTCGCCTCGCCGGTGGATTTCGGACTCATGACGGCGCGTTTCCCGTCGTTCCAGCCGGTCGAGGTGCGCAAGCAGGACATTGCACCCGGCTACCTGCCGCAGTGGATCCTCGCGTCGTCGGCGTGCTACCCGATGTTTCCGATGTGCGAGATCGACGGGCAGAACTACCTCGACGGCGCGTACTCGGACAATCTGCCGATCGGCACGGCGTTTCGCCTCGGCGCTGACCGCGTCATCGCCATCGGCCTCAAGCCGGAGACGCCGGAGAAAAAATATACCAACCACCCGCTCGTGACCTACATCGCCCCGGCGGAGTCGCTGGGCAAGCTGCTGGAGTTCGACCCCGACGCGCTGCGCCACAGCATCGCCCTCGGCTATACGGACACGCTGCGCGTGCTCGGCAGCTATATCGGCCATACCTACACGTTCGAACCCGACGGGCAGACGCTGCTCGAGGGCGTCGCGCGCGACTATCTGCTCTGGCTGCTGCGCCGGGAGCTGACGCCGCCGGACTCCATGCTGGACTTTTTCCGCAGCGACACGCCGCTGACCGACCGCGTCCTCAGCGACCAGCACAGCGACCTGACGGCCTGCGCGCTCGCGGGCGCGGAGTGCGCGCTCGAGGCGTATGCCTACCCGCGCGGGGAGATCTACGATCTCAAGCTCCTGCTGCCGGAGCTGGCCATGCGTCTGACGGAGGACGAGGACACCCCGGCGCTCGAGCGCGCGCACGCGCTGTGCGCGTCGCTGGGCAGCGAGCATTTCTTCACGCAGCTCGCCCCGCTCACGCCGCGCTATGACGCCAGGGACATCTTCCTCGCCACGCTCACGCTCTATCTGCGCGAGCAGACGGCCTGACGGGCAGGTTTTTGTTGCACTCGCGGGAAAAATCGGGTATACTATCTAAGTTTGATATTCGAAAGAACAACAGAGGAGCGGACTATGGATCTGAAACAGGAAATCGAGCGCCGCCGGACGTTTGCGATCATCTCGCACCCGGACGCCGGCAAGACGACGCTCACGGAAAAGCTGCTGCTGTACGGCGGGGCCATCCAGCTCGCCGGCTCGGTCAAGGGCAAGGCGACCGCGCGCCACGCGGTCTCGGACTGGATGGAGCTCGAAAAGCAGCGCGGCATCTCCATCACGTCGTCGGTCATGCAGTTTGAATACGAGGGCTATTGCATCAACATCCTCGACACCCCGGGCCACCAGGACTTTTCGGAAGACACCTACCGCACGCTCATGGCGGCGGACAGCGCCGTCATGGTCATCGACGCGGCCAAGGGCATCGAGCCGCAGACGCGCAAGCTCTTCAAGATCTGCGCCATGCGCCACATCCCGATCTTCACGTTCATCAATAAGCTCGACCGCGAGGCCCGCGACTCGTTTGAGCTCATGGAGCAGCTGGAAAACGAGTTCGGCATCGGCACTTATCCGGTCAACTGGCCCATCGGCTGCGGGCACGACTTCAAGGGCGTGTTCGACCGCGACCGCCGCGAGATCCTCGCGTTTCAGGAGTTTCACCGCGGGCAGAACAAGATCCGCCCCATCGAGTGCGAGCTCACGGACGTTGAGCGGCTCGACGAGCTGATCGGGCCGCGCCAGCGCGAAAAGCTGACCGAGGACATCGAGCTGCTCGACGGCGCGGGCTACGCCTTCGACCTCGACGAGGTGCGTGCCGGCCGGCTCAGTCCGGTGTTCTTCGGCTCCGCGCTGACGAATTTCGGCGTCGAGCCGTTTCTGGAAAACTTCCTGCACATGACGATGCCGCCGCTGCCGCGCACGACGGCCGACGGCGTGGTTGACCCGATGCAGCCGGCGTTTTCCGCGTTCGTATTTAAAATTCAGGCGAACATGAACAAGGCCCACCGCGACCGCATCGCCTTCATGCGCATCTGTTCGGGCAAGTTCGAGCGCGACCATGAGTACCTGCACGTGCAGGGCGGCAAGACGCTCAAGCTCGCGCAGCCGCAGCAGCTCATGGCGCAGGAGCGTGCGATCATCAATGAGGCCTACGCCGGCGACATCATCGGCGTGTTCGACCCCGGCATCTTCTCCATCGGCGACACGATCTGCGATGCGAAGCTGCGTGTGCGCTTCGAGGGCATCCCGACGTTCGCGCCGGAGCACTTTTCCGTCATCTCGCAGGTGGACACCATGAAGCGCAAGCAGTTTGTCAAGGGCGTCACCCAGATCGCGCAGGAGGGCGCCATCCAGATCTTCCACGAGCCGAACAGCGGCATGGAGGAGGTCATCGTCGGTGCGGTCGGCGTGCTGCAGTTCGAGGTGCTGGAGTACCGGCTCAAGAATGAGTACAACATCGACATCCGCCGCCACGACCTGTCATATTCCTACATCCGCTGGATCACGAGCGAGGGCACCGACCCCACGGCGCTCAACCTCGCTTCCGACACGAAGTGGGTGCAGGACTTCCGCGGCCACAACCTGCTCATTTTCAATAATGAGTGGAGCATCCGCTGGGCGGAGCAGAAAAATCCCGGCCTGACGCTGGCGGAGTTCAGCACAAATCAGGACGACGAGGCATAATATCTCACAGGGCCATCCGAACGGATGGCCCTGTTTTTTCGCGGTGCATCGCGCTGCCCTGAATGCGCAAAAATTCCCCGGCGCGGGCTCACTCCGCGCCGGGGGATCTTTGCCTCCGCAAAGTTTTCTGTACGCCGTCAGGATGCGACGGCTTTTTTTGCGGCGGCTGTGTATACTGGTGTCAAACGAAAGCAGAGGAGGGGGGAGCGGTGAAGAAACTCCGCTTTGTGATCTTTGTCATGCTCATCATGCTGCTGCTGTGTTCGGCCGCGCGTGCGGTTCGGTCGGCGCCGGAGGCGCGGGTGGCCGTACAAATGCAAAAACCTCCTGCAGCGCAGGAGGTTTTTCCTTATGCAGGTATGGATGCTCAGAACAGATCCTCGACCACTTTCTCGGGCGGGACTTCCAGCAGCGCCGGGTTGTGCATGAACATCTTCATGTACTTGAACGAGGAGGCGTAATAGTACCCGTCGCACACGCGCTCGTCCATGACGGCCATGAAGTCGATGTACTTGCGCTCGACCGGCTTGCCCTCGCGGTCAAGCTCGACCGCCTTGCGCTTTGCGCCGAAGGCGATGAACATCGGCAGGTTGCCGAAGTTGTACAGGTGGTGATAGATCGGCGGGATGCCGAGCGAGCCCATGTCGGTGATGATCATCGAGCCGTGGAAGGGGCTGGCGTCGAGCAGCTTCTGCGGGATGATGCCGAAGTAATCCATCACGCGCAGGCAGCCGATGGCGAAGCGCAGCAGGAAACGCGGCAGCTTCAGCAGCGCGCCGGCGACCTGCTCGGTGTTGTTGTCCTGGTCGCCGTACTTGATCTCGTCGATCTTCTCGTTCATCTTGCGGTAGACGTCAAAGATCGTGTCCGTCGGGGCGAAGACGGCCTTGATGGTCGTCTCGTTCGAGGTGGTGGACATGCTGCGGCGCACGGTCAGCACGACCTCGATATTGTTGCGCGCATAGATGCGCCGGCCGGCCACGAAACGGTTGATGCCGGGGCGCATGGAGACCATACGGATGTAGGCCGCAATGAACAGATGCAGGTAGCCGAGGCCCTTGTAGCCCTCGAGGCGCTTCTGGCGCAGCCAGCGATCTGTGTTCGTGATCTCAATGCAGTCCTCAAACTGATTGCAGGCGTCGTTCTTCGTGGGCATGATGTAGGGCATGAACTTGTAAAACGGTGCGAGGGACTGGATCAGGCGGCCGTCCTTGCGGTCACCGAAACGGCGTTTGCTTTCCATGAAAGTACCTCCGAATATGCGAATATAGTTCAAACTTTTTAACTTTAGCAAAAACATTATAGGCTATTTCCGGCACAATAGCAAGGGGAAAAACATTTTAAATGTTGAAATCTTGCATTTCCCAACATTTTGTTCATTTTTTTCATCAGAAATTATGAATGTTCCCATTGCGAGAAATCATGCAAATCCGATAACGTTAAATTTTCGTCAATGACGTGAAAAAGCTAGCAGGATCAATAGTTTTTTAACACATGGGTGTTTGAATTTTGACAGGAAATTTTGGGCAATTTCACTTGATTAACAGCGGTGAATAAGGTAAAATACCTACATTATGTAGAGACAGTTCGTGAAAACGGGCGTTGCGCGGCATAATAACAGTTTGATTCGTAGGGAGGTGTACGGATGTCATTTGAGGCGATAACAACGATCAGTGACGCAGAAAACCGGGCCAGACAGATCAAAGCCGACGCGCAGGCAGCCGCTGCGGCGGCAGTGGAAGCGGCCCAGGCCGAGGGAAAGGCAGTGATAGAGGCTGCCGTCGGTAAGGCGCAGCAGGAGCTGCAGACGCTGCGGGCCAAATCGGATGAAAAGGCGAAGGCGGATGCGGAAACGCTGGCGGCGGAGACCAAGAACAAGGAAGCTGCCATGCGCATCAAGGCTAAGACCAATCTGGATCGGGCTGCATCACTCATCGTGGAAAGGATTGTGAACGGCTGATGGCCATTGTACACATGAAAAAGCTGCGGCTCATGGTCGTTCGCCGGCAGAAAGATGAGCTGCTCCGGGATCTGATGCTGCTCGGCTGCGTGCAGATCTCGGAACCGGACGCCTTGCTTGCGGACGCGGAATCTGCCGCAGTCCTGCGTCAGGAGAGCGGCAATGTGACGGAGGTGCGCAGTGAACTCACGCGCCTGACCGCCGCGCTCAAGCTGCTCGACAAGTATGCGCCGGTCAAGTCCAGGCTGCTCAGCTCCCGGCCGGAGGTCACGGAGGCGGATTTCCTGGATGACGGTGCGTACCGTCAGGAGCTCGATGCAGTCGCACAGCTCGAGGAGCTGGAGGCGGCCGTGCGCCGCTACAACGGCGAGGAGGCTAAGCTCCGCAGCAATATGGAGGCCCTGCGCCCGTGGCAGACACTCGACCTGCCGCTGGATCTGGGCGAAACCGTAAGGACCCGCATTTCTCTGGGTATGCTGCCCGCGGCAGTGGATTTTGCCGAGGCTGCAAAAGCGCTGGCGGACGCTGCGCCCGAGTCGCAGCTGTATGAGATCTCTTCGGACAAGGAACAGCACTATGTGCTGCTCATTTGTTTGAAAGAGGAGCTGACGGAAGCCATCACGGCGCTGCGCGCGTCCGGCTTCACGCTGGCAAACCTGAACGGCGCGCCGGGCACGGCAAAGCAGAACATTGAGGACGCGCAGCAGCAGATCGCGGACGTCATCCGCAGGCGTGAGCAGGCGGAGACGGATATTGCCGCCTTTGCCCCGCACCGGGATGCGTTCAAGCTCTGCATCGACCGCGCGAGCGTGAAGCTCGGCCGCGCGGAGGCGGAAGAGCGCCTGGTCGGTACCGAGAGCGTCGTGTGCATGCGCGGCTGGCTCACGGCGCCGGAGGAGGCTAAGCTCACCGCGGTGCTCGCAAAGTATGACTGCGCCTGGGATCTGGCCGATCCCACGGAGGACGAGTACCCCGAGGTGCCGGTCAAGCTACAAAACAACAAATTTACCGAACCGCTGAACATGGTCACGAACATGTACAGCCTGCCGGCCTACGGCACGGTCGATCCGAACCCGCTCATGGCGCCGTTTTTCATTTTGTTCTACGGCATCATGATGGCGGACATGGGCTACGGCCTTGTGATGATGATCGCGGCGCTCGTTGCGCTCGGCAAGATGAAGCCGAAACGCGGCAGCAAGTATTTCTGCGAGCTGCTGTTCGCCTGCGGCGTGTCGACGTTCCTGCTCGGTATCGTGACAGGCGGTTTCTTCGGCAACGCCGTGCCGACGATCGTGAACATGTTTGGTCACGACGTCAAGCTCGGCATTCTGACAAGCCCGCTGCTCGACCCGCTGACCGACACGACGCAGATCCTCATCGGCGCCATGGTGCTCGGTTTCATCCAGCTCTCGACCGGCATGGTCGTGAACATGGTCATGGAGTGCCGTCAGGGCAAGGTCGGCGATGCGATCTTCAACGAGGGCACCTGGTTCGTGATCTTCGCGGGCCTGGCGCTGTTCGTGCTCAAGATCGGCAACATCGGCGGCGTGCCGGTCGTGCTGTGCATCGGCGTTCTGATGCTGATCTACGGTTCCGGCCGCGAGGCCAAGGGCTTCGGCAAAGTCACCGCCGTGTTCGGCGCGGTCTACAACGGCCTGACCGGCTGGTTCGGCGACATTCTCTCGTATTCCCGACTCATGGCTCTGATGCTGGCCGGCAGCGTCATCGCGCAGGTGTTCAACACCCTCGCCGCGATGCCGTCGAGCGGCGGCGTGACGGTCGTGTCGATGATCGTGTTCATCATCATCTTCCTGTTGGGGCATCTGCTCAACTTCGGCCTGAACCTGCTCGGCTGCTTCGTGCATGACCTGCGTCTGCAGTGCCTGGAGTTCTTCGGCAAGTTCTATGTCGACGGCGGCAAACCGTTCCGCCCGCTCGAGATCAACACGCACTATGTCGACGTGGAAAATCATAATTTCTAATCATTCGTATTCAAGAGATATTTAAGGAGGAAAATGAAAATGGCATTTCTCGAATCCATCGGTGGTCTGGCTCTCGGCCTTCTCGGCGCTGCGCTCGCAGCGGCGCTCGCGTGCATTGGCTCTGCAAAGGGCACCGGCATCGCCGGTGAGGCCGGCGCAGGTCTCGTTTCGGAAGATCCCAGCAAGTTCGGCAAAGCGATGATCATGCAGGTCATCCCGGGCACCCAGGGCCTGTACGGCTTCGTTATCTGGTTCCTGGCTCAGAATCAGATCTTCGCTGCCAACGCTGCCGCTCCGCTGACCGTCGCTCAGGGCCTGCAGTACTTCGCAGCCTGCCTGCCGATCGCGCTCGGCGGTCTGATCTCCGCCATCGCTCAGGGCAAGGTCGCTGCCGCGTCCCTGAACATTCTGGCCAAGAAGCCCGACGACTGGTCCAAGGGCATGATCTTCTGCATCACGGTTGAGTTCTACGCCATCCTCTGCCTGCTGGCATCCTTCCTGATGCTCAACGGCTTGAAGTAATCCCCATCCTCTTCCGACAGAAGGGAACAAAGATCTATGAATGGTATTGAAAAAATTACCGGCCGCATCGAGGCGGACGCGCAGGAGCAGGCGAAGGCCATCGCGGCCGAAGCCGAGGCCAAGTGCGCCGAGATCCGCGCCGATTATGACAAACAGGCGCAGGACCAGTACTGGGCCCGCGTCCGTGACGGTGTGAAAGCGTGCGAGGACCGCGTGCAGCGCATGGGCCGTCTGGCGGAAATGGAAGCCAGAAAGAGCGTCCTTGCCCTCAAGCAGGAGATGGTCGACGCGGCGTTTGCCGCCGCACTCGATAAGATCTGCGCCATGCCGCAGGCGGACTATGTGGCGTATCTGGCCAAGCTCGCAGCCCAGGCCGCGATGACCGGCACCGAGACCCTGGTGTTCAACGCCAAGGATCAGGCCGCGTGCGGTCAGGCGGTCGTGGATGCTGCCAACGCGCTGCTCGCGCAGCAGGGCAAGCCCGGGCGGCTCACCATGAGCCAGGCCACGCGCGACCTGCGCGCCGGGTTTGTGCTCCAGCAGGGAGATATCGAGGTCAACTGTGCAGTGGAGACGATCGCAGAGCTCTGCCGCAGTGATCTGGCTGCTCAGGTTGCCGAGGTCTTGTTCGGCGCGTGACCTGCCCCGCCCCGTGCGGGGGGAATGAATTATCCTATATGGGGCGCAGAGTGCTGCGCCGCATGAGGGAGGAACCGAATTGTCTAAAGTAAAAGATACGAATTACCTTGCGATTACGGCAATGCTGGCAGCCCGTGAGACAAAAATGCTCTCCGCTGAGCGTATGGAGCGTATGATCGATGCGCCCACGAACGACGAAGCGGCCAAGATCCTGGAGGAATGCGGCTACGGCGACCTGAGCGGCTTGTCCGCAAAGGCGGCCGGCGCTGCGCTCGAGGCGCACATCGCGGCGCTGTTCGATGAGGTCGAGGGCATGGTCCCGGAGGCGCAGCTCGTGCAGCTGTTCCGCCTCAAGTATGACTACCACAATGCCAAGGCGCTCATCAAGGCGCAGGCCATGGGCGTGGAGTGCGGCGCGATCCTGTCGCAGCGCGGCACCGTGGCGCCGCAGAAACTGCTCACGGCGTTTCTCGAGGAGGACTACCGTGACATCCCGCCCGTTCTGGCGCAGGCCATGGTCAGCGCCGCCGCGATCCTGGCGCGCACGACCAATCCGCAGGCAGCGGACTTCGAGTTCGACCGCGCGTACTTCGCGCAGATGCTCGATCTTGCCGACGGTCTGAGCGACGGCGGCTTTGCCAGGGGCTATGTGCAGCTGCAGATCGACGGCGCGAACCTGCGCGCCGCCGTGCGCACGCGCCGCATGGCCAAGGACGCGGACTTTCTCAAGACCGCGCTCATCCCGGGCGGCACGATCGGCACGGACCGTGTGCTCGCGGCGTTCGACTCGGCCGAGGCGCTCACGGCGCTCTACGGCAACACGTGGCTGGGCAATGCGGCGGCTGCCGGTGCAGCTGCCATGAGCGGCGGCGCGCTGACGGCGTTTGAGCTGCTGTGCGACAACGCGCTCATGGACTATATCCGCGCGGCCAAGCTGCGCAGCTTCGGCGCGGCGCACGTGACCGCTTATCTCGCCGCCATGGAAAACGAGACAACGGCCGCCAGAATGATCCTGACGGGCAGACTCGCCGGGCTTCAGCCCGCGGTCATCCGGGAAAGGCTGCGTGAGACTTATGCTTAAAATTGCAGTTGTCGGCGGTGCGGAGACCGTCATGGGCTTCAAGGCGCTCGGCCTCGAGGCCTGCCCGGTCGCCAATGCCGAGGAGGCGCGCGAGACGCTGCGCCGCCTGACGAAAGACTCTGAGGACTACGCCATCATCTATGTCGAAGAGAATCTGGCGCAGGAGCTTCAGCATGAGATCGACAAATTCAAAGATGTTCCCAAGCCGGCCATCATCCTGATCCCCGGCAGGGAAGGCCCCCTCGGCCTCGGCCAGACCGCGCTCAAGGCGGCCGTCGAGCGAGCGGTTGGCTCCGATATCCTTTAAGGAAAGGAAGAATGAAATTGAGCGGAACCATTACAAAAGTTTCCGGCCCGCTGGTCGTGGCGAACGGCCTTGCCGATGCCAACGTCTCCGACGTTGTGCGTGTCGGCGAGCAGCGCCTGATCGGCGAGATCCTGAATATGACCGGCGACAGCGCGTCCATCCAGGTCTACGAGGAGACCTCGGGCCTTGGCCCCGGCGCGAAAGTCGAGACCACCGGTATGCCGCTGTCCGTGGAGCTTGGCCCCGGCATGCTGGAGAATATCTATGACGGCATCCAGCGCCCGCTGCCTGAGATCCGTGACCTGACCGGCTCCAACATCACCCGCGGCATCGAGGTGCCCGCGCTCAACCGCGAGCGCGTCTGGCACTTTGACCCCGTTGTGCAGCCCGGCACCGCCGTCACCGGCGGCGACGTGATCGGCACCGTCCAGGAGACGACGGCCATCCTGCACAAGATCATGGTGCCCCCGCAGATGAAGGGCACGATCAAGAGCATCACCGGCGGCGACTTCACGGTCGATCAGACCGTCGCTGTGCTCACCGACGCCAACGGCGTCGACCACGAGCTGAACATGATCCAGCGCTGGCCGGTGCGTATCGCGCGCCCCTACGCGCAGAAGTTTGCCCCGAACAAGCCCATGAACAGCGGCCAGCGTATCATCGACACGCTCTTCCCGATCGCCAAGGGCGGCACGGCCGCCGTGCCCGGCCCGTTCGGCAGCGGCAAGACCGTCGTGCAGCACCAGCTCGCCAAGTGGTCGGACGTGGACGTCGTCGTCTACATCGGCTGCGGCGAACGCGGCAACGAGATGACCGACGTTCTCATGGAGTTCCCGGAGCTGACCGACCCGCGCAACGGCGAGCCGCTGATGAAGCGCACCGTGCTCATCGCCAACACCTCCGATATGCCCGTGGCAGCGCGTGAGGCGTCCATCTATACCGGCATCACCATCGCCGAGTACTTCCGTGACATGGGCTATGACGTCGCCGTTCTGGCTGACTCCACCTCCCGCTGGGCTGAGGCCCTGCGTGAGATGTCCGGCCGTCTGGAAGAGATGCCCGGCGAAGAAGGCTACCCGGCCTACCTCGCGTCCCGCATCGCGCAGTTCTACGAGCGCGCCGGCTGCATCCGCTGCATCGGCAGCGAGGGCGACCGCCGCGGCTCCGTCACCGCCATCGGCGCTGTCTCGCCTCCGGGCGGCGACATTTCCGAGCCGGTCTCGCAGGCCACCATGCGTATCGTCAAGGTGTTCTGGGCGCTCGATTCGAGCCTGGCGTATGCCCGCCACTTCCCGGCCATCAACTGGCTGACGTCTTACTCGCTGTATGTCGACTCGCTCAAGCCGTGGTATGAGGCCACGTTCGGCGAGGAATATATGGCCAACCGCGACAAGGCCATGAGCATCCTGCAGCAGGAATCCGAACTGCAGGAGATCGTCCGCCTCGTCGGCCAGGACGCGCTGTCCCCGGCTGACCGCCTGACGATGGAGACTGCCAAGATGATCCGTGAGGATTTCCTGCAGCAGAACGCCTTCGTCGACATCGACAGCTACTCCGAGTACCGCCGTCAGTTCCTGCTGCTCGGCCTCATTCTGCACTATGACGCCGAGTGCCGCGACGCGCTCGAGAAGAACGCGCCGATGCAGAAGCTCTTTGCCATTCCTGCCCGCGTCGACATCGGCCGCGCCAAGAGCGTGCCGAGCGACGAGTACGAGCAGGTCTATGCCAAGATCGCCGCGGACATGACCGCGCAGATCAAAGAGATTATCGCCGGAGGTGAGGAGCAGTGATTAAAGAGTATAAAACGATCCAGGAGATCGCCAGCCCTCTGATGATCGTCAAGAACGTCGAAGGCGTGACCTACGACGAGCTGGCCGAGATCGAGCTCCCGAACGGTGAAGTCCGCCGCTGCAAGGTCCTCGAAGTCGAGGACGACCACGCGGTCGTGCAGCTCTTTGAGAGCGCGCAGGGCATCAACCTCGCACAGTCGAAGGTCCGCTTCCTCGGCCACCCGCTGCAGCTGGGCGTGAGCGAGGATATGCTCGGCCGCGTCTTCAACGGCATGGGCGAGCCCATCGACGGCGGCCCGGCGATCCTCGCAGAGGAGCACCGCGACATCAACGGCCTGCCGATGAACCCGGCAGCCCGCGCCTACCCGGCAGAGTTCATCCAGACCGGCGTTTCCACCATCGACGGCCTGAACACCCTCGTCCGCGGCCAGAAGCTGCCGATCTTCTCGGCATCCGGCCTGCCGCACGCCGCGCTGGCCGCGCAGATCGCGCGCCAGGCGAAGGTGCTGGGCGACAACGAGAACTTCGCCGTCGTCTTCGCCGCCATCGGCATCACGTTCGAGGAGTCCGAGTACTTCATTCAGGAGTTCCGCCGCACCGGCGCCATCGACCGCACGGTCGTGTTCTCCAACCTTGCCAACGACCCCGCCGTCGAGCGTATCGCCACCCCGCGTATGGCGCTGACCGCGGCCGAGTACCTGGCCTTTGAAAAGGACATGCAGGTGCTGGTCATCCTGACCGATATCACCAACTACGCCGAGGCTCTGCGTGAGGTCTCCGCGGCAAAGAAGGAAGTCCCGGGCCGCCGCGGCTACCCCGGCTACCTGTACACCGACCTGGCCACGCTCTACGAGCGCGCCGGCCGCCGCATCGGCAAGTCCGGCTCGATCACCATGATCCCGATCCTGACCATGCCAGAAGACGACAAGACCCACCCGATCCCCGACCTGACCGGTTACATCACCGAGGGCCAGATCATCCTCTCCCGCGACCTGTACCGCAAGGGCATCATCCCGCCCGTGGACGTGCTGCCCAGCCTGTCGCGTCTGAAGGATAAGGGCATCGGCGAGGGCAAGACCCGTGAGGACCACTCCGGCACGATGAACCAGCTGTTCGCGGCCTATGCCCGCGGCAAGGACGCCAAGGAGCTCATGACCATTCTGGGCGAGGCGGCCCTGTCCGACGACGACAAGCAGTTTGCAAAGTTCGCCGATGCGTTCGAGCAGCGCTACGTCAACCAGGGCAACAACACCAACCGCACCATTGAGGATACCCTTAACCTCGGCTGGGAGCTGCTGAGCCTGCTGCCGCGCACCGAGCTCAAGCGTATCAAGCCCGAGCTGATCGAAAAGTATATGCCCGAGACCTGAGCGCATCCGTCCCGCAGACTTACCAAGTGAGGTGATTTGATGGCAAATACGGCAATTACCCCGACAAGAATGGTGCTCAACCAGCTCAAGGGCCGGTTGAAAACCGCTCGCAGGGGTCATAAGCTCCTCAAGGATAAGCGTGACGAGCTGATGCGTCAGTTCCTCGACAACGTGCGCCTGAACAAGCAGCTGCGTGCGAAGGTCGAGCAGGGACTCACGGAGGCGTTCGGCTCTCTGTCGGTCGCGTCCGCGATCATGTCCCCGGAAATGCTCGAACAGTCGCTGCTCTACCCGCGGCAGAGCGTCGAGCTGGGCATGACCTATCAGAACATCATGAGCGTGAATGTGCCGGTCTACGATTTCCAGACCCGCAACAGCGATCCGTCCGAGATCTTCCCGTACGGCTTTGCGCAGACGTCCGGTGAGCTGGACGATGCGCTCGAGAAACTGGCGGAGGTGTTCAAGGACATGCTCGAGCTCGCGCAGGTCGAAAAGACCACGCAGATGCTCGCGCAGGAGATCGAAAAGACCCGCCGCCGCGTCAACGCGCTCGAATACGTTATGATCCCCGAGCTGGAGCAGAACATTCGTTACATCTCCATGAAGCTGGACGAGAACGAAAGTTCGACCAAGGTGCGCCTGATGAAGGTCAAGGAAATGGTCCTCGAGGACGCACACCACTACAAGCAATAAGTATCAGAAAACCGCCGCATCTTGGGATGCGGCGGTTTTTGCAGCAGTTGGAAGCAGTCGCTGCGGCAAGAGACAATCGCGCAGCGGGGGAGCTCGAGGGGGCAAGGCCCGCCTCGAATGAGATGCACTCCGAAAGCACAAACCCATTTGTGCTTTCGGGTTTTCTCCTCGGCCGAAAATCCTTTCGGCCGAGGGGAAAACCGCCGCATCTTGGATGCGGCGGTTTTTGCGCGCTATTCTCGCTCTATTGTTTTTCGTCCCGCTCCATCAGTTCGAGCAGATGCGCCGTCTCGGCAGCGGCATCCGGCGCGTTTGCCTCGACCTGCAGGGCGGAAGCGTTCGCGTCCGGCCGGATGCTCAGCTCCCAGCCGCCGTCGCGCAGGTGCAGCCCGTCGGTAAAGTCCGCCCCGGCCTCCATCATGGCCTCCGAGACCGTGCGCATCAGGTGCGCGCGGTCGCGGCAGGGGACGGTGCGGCGGTTCGGGTCTGCGTGCGGGAGCTGCGGCGGCAGGTCGTCCGGAGCGTCCGGCTGCGCCGGGCTCAGCCGCCCGTCAAGCACGTCAAGACTGCACCGGTAGTAGGCGCGCGGCGTGCCGATGTCGCACCAGTAGCCGTCCATCGGCACGCCGAGGATCGGCTCGTGCGCCGCGAGCAGCAGCGGGAAGAGATCTTTGGCAAAATCAAACGGCTGATCTACCGGAACATAGGCCATTGCCCGCGGGGAGACAATATAGATCCCGGTGTTCACGAGATCGGTCACGACGTGCTCCCAGTCCGGTTTTTCGATGAAGTGCTGCACAAGCCCCTGCCGGTCCTGCAGCACGAGCCCATACTGCAGCGGCTCTGCGTTCGGGTAGAGTGCGATCGTTACGGCCGCGTCCGCCTGCTGGTGCCGGCGATAGAGCCCCAGCAGGTCAAAGCTGCACGCGGCGTCGCCGCTGATGACGAGAAAATCCTCCCTGCCGTAAAAGTCGCTGCACGCGCGTACGCCGCCGGCCGTGCCGCGGGGTTCGGATTCGATGCGGTATTTCAGGTGTACGCCGTAGCTGCTGCCGTCGCCGCAGTGCTCCTGAATGACCTCCGGCCGGTAGCACAGCGTCATGCACACGTCCGTGAAGCCGTTGCGCCGCAGCAGATCCAGCAGCCGGTCGAGCACCGGCACGCCGACGAGCGGCACCATGGGTTTCGGCAGGTTTCCGGTGATGCTGCGCAACCGCCGGCCCTGACCGCCGGCCAGTAAAATTGCTTTCATGCGCACGCTCCTTTCACGAATCTTCAGCAGGAAAGCGTCTTGTCAATACGGATAGAATCTGATATAATCATTGATTATCATAGGGGTAATAGCTTTTGCCCCGCAGGGTGCAAGGAGGTATGACGATGCGAGACCCCAAAGTCAGCAATGTACCCAATGAATCCAAGCTGCAGCGGGCGCTGATGCCCAATTCGCGGATGTTTCTGCTGTTTCTGATCGTGTTTGCAGTCATCACGTTCTTCTTTTCCGACCGGCTCTGGCTGTCGATCTGCGAGGGCATCATCATTTTGCTGCTCATCATTTATTCGGTCATCATGCGCGCGCGCAAGCGCCGCACGCTCGAACGATATATTGAATCCGTCACCTATGATACGGAGTCTGCACGAAATAATACCCTGCAGAATTTCCCGCTGCCGATGGCGGTCTTTCGTCCGGCAGATTCGCAGGTCATCTGGGCCAACCAGAACTTTTTCGATCTCTGCGGCCGGCACAAGCCGTCGGTCGATATGCGCATCACGGACGTGATCCCGGAGTTTTCCGGCCGCTGGCTGCTCGAGGGCAATACCCAGTGCCCGGAGCTGCTGGAGTATCAGGGCCATAAGTATCAGATCCACGGCAACCTCGTGCGCACGAATCCGGACGATGCCGCCAGCTACATGGGCATCACCTACTGGGTCGATGTCACGGATTATGAAAAGATCCGGCTGGAGTATTACGCTTCGCGCCCGATCATCGCCGTCATCGTCATCGATAACTACGATGAGCTCATCCGCGGCCTGACCGACCGCAAGCGCAACGAGCTGCGCGACGCCATTGAGGACAAGCTCCTGCAGTGGTGCGAGGGCAAGGGCGGCTTCTTCCGCCGCTACGACCGTGACCGGTATCTGTACGTGTTCGAGGAGCGGCATCTTGACGAGCTGCGCGAGAACAAGTTCGCATCCCTGCTCGACAGCGTGCACGCCGTGACCAGCCCGAGCGGCATCCGCGCCACCGTCAGCGTCGGCATCGGGCGCGACGGCGACAGCCTCGATGAATGCTATAATTTCGCCATTCTCGGCACCGAGATGGCGCTCTCGCGCGGCGGCGACCAGGCCGTGGTGAAAAACCGCGTCACGTTCGAATTCTTCGGCGGCCGCGGCGGCGAGGTCGAGCGGCGCACGAAGGTCAAGTCCCGCGTCATGGCCAACGCCCTCAGCCAGCTCATTCAGGACTCGTCCAAGGTCTACGTCATGGGCCATAAATTCTCCGATCTGGACACGCTCGGCGCGGCCGCCGGCGTCTGCTGCATCGCGCGCAAGCTCGGCACGCCCTGCCGCATCGTCATGGATGCGAACAAGACGGCCGCCGGCCAGCTGCGTGACCGGATGCTGCGCGTGCCGGAGTATGGCAAAGCGTTCCTGTCTCCGCAGGAGGCGTATCTGCATGCCGACAGCCGCACGCTGCTCGTCGTGGTGGACACCAACCGCCCGGATCAGGTGGAAAACCGCAACCTGCTCGAGGCCTGCACCCGCGTGGCGGTCATCGACCACCACCGCCGTGCGGCGACCTATATCACCAACGCGACCATGAGCTTCCACGAGCCGTATGCGTCGTCGGCCTGCGAGCTGATGACGGAGCTACTCGAGGAGCTGGTCGAGCAGCCGGACATCCTGCGCGTGGAGGCAGAGTCGATCCTCTCGGGCATCATGCTCGATACGAAGGACTTCACCGTCCGCACCGGCGAGCGTACGTTTGAGGCTGCGGCGTTCCTGCGCCGCGCCGGGGCCGATACCTCGGAGGTCAAAAAGCTCCTGCAGACGGACATGGAGCACACGGTCGCCCGCTATAAGATCCTGCAGACGGCGTCTATCTACCGCGCGGACATTGCCATTGCTGCGCCCACCGAGCCGCAGGACCGCATTGTCGCGGCGCAGGCGGCGGATGAGCTGCTCAACATCGCCGGGGTCACGGCGTCCATGGTCATTTATCCGATGGGTGATGGGGATGTGTTCATCTCCGCGCGCTCGATCGGTGAACTGAATGTGCAGCTGGTCATGGAGGCGCTCGGCGGCGGCGGCAGCCGCTCGTCGGCAGCCGTGCAGCTGCATGACGTGTCGGTCGCGCAGGCGGTGCAGATGGCGCGCAGGGCGATCGACGACAATCTGGAAAATTAAGCAAAGGAGTATCTTGCTATGAAAGTAATTTTGAATGTGGACGTCAAGGGCCAGGGCAAAAAGGGCGAGCTCAAGGAAGTGTCCGACGGTTATGCCCGCAACTATCTCCTGCCGCGCAAGCTTGCGACGGAGGCCACGGCTGACAATCTCAACGCCTTCCGCCTGAAGGAGAAGGCCAAGGCGGCGCAGATCGCCCGCGAGAAGGCCGAGGCGGAGGAAAACGCCAAAAAGCTCGGCGCCATTCAGGTGAAGATCGCGGCGAAGGCCGGCAGCAACGGCAAGCTCTTCGGCTCTGTCACCTCGAAGGAGATCAGCGACGCGCTGCACGAGCAGTTTGACCTCACCATCGAAAAGCAGAAGATCGTGCAGGCCGAGCCCATCAAGAGCTTCGGCGCGTATGAGGTCAAGTGCAAGCTCGGCTATGAAGTCACCGGCACCATCCACGTGCTGGTCATCGAAGAGAAATAAACCGCGCGCAGGCGAGGGAGGGACCCGTCATGGAGGAGCTGCTGGGCAGACAGCCGCCCCATTCCGCTCCGGCGGAGCAGGCAGTCATCGGTGCGATGCTCATCGACCCGAGCTGCATCCCGGACGTGATCGAAAAGGTCAAGTCCGACGAATTTTATATTCAGGCCAACCGCGATATTTTTGACACCATCTTCGCCATGTTCTCCTACGGGCAGAGCGTGGACGCGGTCACGGTGCTCGAGCAGATGAAGGTCCGCGGTGTGTACAAGGACACGACGCAGCAGTACCTCATGGAGGTCATGCAGGTCACGCCCACGGCGGCGAACGTGCTCAAGTACGCGGCCATCGTGCGCGATCAGGCGCTGCTGCGCAATCTGCACACGGCGGCCGATGAGATCAACACCATGATCTTTGAGGGTTCCGGCGGAGCGGACGCCATGCTCGAGGCGGCCGAGCGCAAGATCTATGCGCTCCGGCAGGGACGCAATGTCGGCGGCCTGCAGCCGATCAGCATGGTCATCCAGCGCGTGTATGCAAACCTCTCCGAGGCGGCGAGCAGCGGCGGGGGCATCCCCGGTCTTGCCACCGGCCTGCCGGATCTGGATCAGACGATTCTCGGTCTGAACGCGGGCGAGCTCATCCTCATCGCGGCCCGTCCCGGCATGGGCAAGACGAGCCTTGCGCTCAACATTGCGCTGTACGTCGGCAAGACGTCCGGCAAGACGGTCGCGGTGTTCTCGCTCGAAATGGCGCGCGAGCAGCTCACGACGCGCCTGCTCGCGGGCGAGGGCCTGGTCGACAGCCAGAAGCTCCTGACCGGCAAGCTCTCGGCGGACGAGTGGCGGCGCGTCGGCGCCGCGGCCACGACCATCAGCGCGACGGATATCCGCATCGACGACAACCCGTCGCTGTCCGTTGCGGACATGAACGCCCAGTGCCGCCGCATCCCGAACCTCGGCCTCGTCGTCATCGACTACCTGCAGCTCATGCAGTCGGCCGGCAGCGGCCACGGCTGGTCGAATGAGAGCCGCACGCAGGCCGTCTCCGACATGAGCCGCATGCTCAAGATCATGGCCAAGGAGCTCAATGTTCCGGTCATCTGCCTGTCGCAGCTGTCGCGTGCCAACGAGTCGCGCCAGAACAAGCGCCCGATGCTGTCCGACCTCCGTGAGTCCGGCGCCATCGAGCAGGACGCGGACATCGTGCTCGCGCTCTACCGCGACGGGTATTATAACAAGGAGTGCGAGAATCCGAACCTCGCCGAGGCGATCATCCTCAAAAACCGTCACGGCGAGACCGGCACGCTCGAGCTCATGTGGCTGCCGGAGTACACATCCTTCGCGGCCATCGAGAAGAAGTACGACGACGATGACTATTGATGCCATCATGCCCGGCGTGCGTGTGCTGTGTGCCGTGTCCGGCGGGGTGGACTCCATGTACCTCCTGCACCGGATGACGGCGCTGGGCGCGCAGCGCGGCTTTGCCGTCGGCTGTGCGCACTTCAACCACGGGCTGCGCGGCGCGGAGAGTGACCGCGACGAGGCGTTCGTGCGCGCGCAGTGCGAGAAACTGGGCGTGCCGTTTTATGCTGGGCGCGGCGATGTTGCGTCCGTGCGCGGCATGGGCACCGAGGCCGCCGCGCGCGAGCTGCGCTATGCGTTCTTGGCGCAATGCGCGCAGGCGCACAGCTACGACTGGATCGCCACGGCGCACACGGCGGACGACAACGCCGAGACGCTGCTGCTCAACCTCGCGCGCGGCTGCGGCCTGCGCGGCCTGACCGGCATCCCGCCGCAGCGCGGCAAGCTCCTGCGTCCGATGCTGGACACGACGCGCGCGCAGGCGGAGGCTTACCTGACCGCCCATGCCATCCCGCACGTGGAGGACAGCACGAACGCGGCCGATGCCTATGCCCGCAACCGCGTCCGGCACCATGCCGTTCCGGCGCTCGAGAGCGTGAATCCCGCCTTCGTGCAGCACGCGGCCGACACGGCAGCGCTCCTGCGCGAGGACGAGGCGTTTCTCAGTGGGCTGGCTGCGGATTTTCTGGCTGGGCAGATGCCCGCAGAGGGCATCCCGATCGCCGAGCTGCTGGCGCTGCCGCGCCCGGTGCGCGTGCGTGCGCTGCAGCAGGCGGCCGGACGGGAACTGTCGCGCCGGCATCTGCTGGCGCTCGAGCGGCTGTGTGACGGGGCAGGGCTCGGCTATGCCGATGTGCCCGGCCTGCGCGTGACGCGCGAGCAGGGGCGGCTGTTTTTCGGCGCGCAGGCGCTGCCGCCGCTCGGGACACACATTCTGCGTCCGGGTGAGACGGCGGAGATCCCGGAGCTGGGGCTGCGCGTCACGGTCGGCGTGCCGGAACCGTTTCGTGAAATTCACAGTGCGTTCACCACTTTTTGCTTTAAATCTGCGATCATCCATGATAAACTATCTGTTACGCCGCGGCGTCCGGGCGACCGGATCCGTCTGGCGGGGCGCGGCTGCACGAAGCGCGTGAGCGACCTGTTCGCCGAACGGGGGCTGACACAGGCCGAGCGCGACCGCGTGCCGATCATCCGCGCGGCAGATGCGCCGGCGGCCATCGCCGGTTTCGGCGTTGCCGAGCAATGCGCGGCTGCGCCGGGTCAAACCATGATCTGCATCCGAATGGAACAGATCCAGACATATGGGGGAGAATACTATGAGCGATATGAGAGATGACATTGCGTCCGTTCTGCTGTCCGCCGAGGAGATCCAGGCGCGCACGGCGGAGCTGGGTGCCCAGATTTCCAGAGATTTTGACGGCCGTGAGCCGCTGTTTGTCGGCGTGCTCAAGGGCTGCTTTGTGTTTATGGCCGACCTGATGCGCAGTGTGACTATCCCGTGCTCGGTCGATTTCATGGCTGTGTCGTCCTACGGCAACCAGACCACGACCACCGGCGCCGTGAAGATCAACAAGGACCTGAATCAGGACATCGAGGGCCGTGACATCATCCTCGTTGAGGACATTCTCGACAGCGGCGTCACGCTGCACTATCTCAAGGACTATCTCAGCGTCCGCCGGCCTGCCTCCATCACCATTGCCACCCTGCTCGATAAGCCCGCCCGCCGCAAGGCGCCGATCCACGCCGCCTATGCCGGCTTTGAGGTGCCGGATGCGTTCGTCGTCGGCTATGGGCTCGATTACGCAGAAAAATACCGCAATCTCCCGTATATCGGTGTGCTCAAGCCGGAGGTCTACTCCACCTGAGCGCCCGGCGCGGATCCCATAAAGGATGTGATTTGATTTGAAACCTGATAAGAACCGTGCCAGAGGCATCGGGTTCTACCTGCTGATCGGCGTGATCATTCTCGCCGTCATCTTCTATCTGACCACACCGGCAGAGCAGAAGGAATACACCTATTCCGAGATCGAGGAACTGTTCCGCCAGGAGCAGGTCAAGTCGTTCTGCCTTGAGGGAGATGAGCTCACGCTCAATCTCTATTCGCCGGACAGCGACGGCAACACGACGATCAAAAAGACGCTTCCGAATCCCACCTGGTTCCGCGAGGATCTGGGGGATCTGATCGAGCAGCAGACCGCCAGCGGCGTGCTGACGGAGTTTGATTATGTCAAGGGCTGGACGGCCCCGTGGTGGATGTCCATCCTGCCGTACCTGATCACGATCGTGCTGTTCATCGGCGTGTGGTACCTGCTCATGAACAAGGCGGGCGGCGGCGGAGCGCCGGGCGTCGGCAAGTTCGGCAAGGCGCACACGCGCACCGGCGAGGACAACCTCAAGAAGGTCACGTTTGCCGATGTCGCCGGCGCGGAAGAGGAAAAAGAGGAGCTGTCCGAGATCGTGGACTTCCTCAAGCGCCCGCAGAACTATACCGCGATGGGCGCGCGCATCCCCAAGGGTGTGCTGCTCGTCGGCCCTCCGGGCACCGGCAAGACGCTCATGGCCCGCGCGGTCGCGGGCGAGGCAGGCGTGCAGTTTCTGTCCATTTCGGGCTCGGACTTTGTCGAGCTCTATGTCGGCGTCGGCGCATCGCGTGTGCGCGATCTGTTCGACCAGGCCAAGAAGGTCGCCCCGGCCATCGTGTTCATCGATGAGATCGACGCGGTCGGCCGCCAGCGCGGCAGCGGTCTCGGCGGCGGTCACGACGAGCGCGAGCAGACGCTCAACCAGCTGCTCGTCGAGATGGACGGCTTTACGAATAACGAGGGCGTCATCGTCATGGCGGCGACCAACCGCGCCGACATTCTCGATAACGCGCTGCTGCGCCCCGGCCGCTTTGACCGGCGCGTGTATATGGGCCTGCCCGATATCAAGGGCCGCGAGGAGATCCTGAAGGTCCACGCCCGCGGCAAGCCGCTGGGCGACGATGTGGATCTCAAGAGCATCGCGCGCGGCACGGCCGGCTTTGCCGGTGCGGATCTGGAGAACCTCCTCAACGAGGCCGCCATCATGGCCACGCGCAGCAAGCGCCGCTTCATCATGCAGGCGGATATCGACGAGGCGATCCTGAAGGTCGTCATGGGCCCGGAGAAGAAGAGCCGCGTCGTGTCCGAGCGTGCGCGCCGCCTGACGGCGTACCACGAGTCCGGCCACGCGATCGCGTCGTTCTTCCTCAAGAACTCCGACCCCGTGCACTATATCACCATCATCCCGCGCGGCGCTGCCGGCGGCTTCACCTGGTATCGCAAGGCCGAGGACGCCGAGAACTTCACGTCCCGCGGCGAGATGTTTGACAGCATCGTTTCCGCGCTCGGCGGCCGCATTGCCGAGCAGCTCTTCCTTGACGATATCTCCACCGGCGCGTCCAACGATATCCAGCAGGCGACGAACATCGCCCGCGACATGGTCATGAAATACGGCATGTCCGAGAAGCTCGGCCCGATCTCGTTCGACGATTCGAGCCACAGCATCTTCATCGGCCGCGATTTCGGCACCACGAAGAGCTATTCCGAGGAGACCGCCGCCACGATCGACGAGGAGGTCAAGCACCTGTTCGACCAGGCCTACGCCAAGTGCGAGGCGCTGCTGCGCGAGCACGCCGACCTGCTGACCGGCCTCGCGGAGTACCTGCTCATCCACGAGACGATCGAGGGCGATGACTTCCGCTACTACTGTGAGCACGGTGTGATGCCCGTCCACCCGGACGACACCATTGAGCCGCCGGCGAAGGTTATCCGCAGAATGGACGAGGCCCCCGAGACCCCGCAGCCGGACGCGGAAACGCCGGCCCAGCCGGAGGCACCGTCCGCACCGGATGCGGACGCTCCGAACAGCGATCCCGGCGAGCAGCCGTAAGCCGTCCGCGCGCAAAACACGATCACGATCAAAAGGCCGCAGCGCATATGCGCTGCGGCCTTCTTGCTGCCCGGCGCGCGGCGTATGCGCCGCACACTGTCCGGGGAAACAACGATATCTAATTTGTTTTCATGTATGCTACCTCCTAATGATGTTTCATGGTTTGAAAAAATGCGTCTGTCGCCTTGCTAATCAAAAGTATATCAAAGCGGGGCGGGGGTCTCAACTTTCAGGACTGGCACGATTACCCGGTCGGGGAGCAGCTTTTGTTCTGCGAGCGGTGGGACGAGCTGCTGACGCTGCTGGGCAAGAACCATGCGCATATCGGCGTGAGCCTGCTGTTCACGGAGCTGGGACGCCTGCGCATGGGCTACGATCAGGCGCGGACCGCCATCGAGATCGTGCAGAAGATCAAGCAGTACTGCGGCGAGGATTTCCTGGTCATCCTGCGCTTTTCGTCAAGAGCTATATCAAGGATCTGCGTCAGGGCACGGTGCCGGGTGAGACGTTCACCGAGCTCGGCCGCGATACGGACGAGGGCCTGCAGGCGGCCAGGATCCTGGTCGATGCGGGCTACGACGCGCTCGATGTCGATGCCGGCACCTACGATAGCTGGTACCGGGCGCATCCGCCGATGTACTTTGACAAGGGCGTCTGTCTGCCGTTTGCCGAGCAGGTCAAGCAGGTCGAGGGCGTGCCCGCGCTGGCGGAGGGTGACACGGTCATCACTGCGTTCGGCACGGAGGCCAACCATGCGCTTTTTGACGCGATCCGCGATGACTATGAGACCGTGCTCGCGCTCGGCGACGGCCGCCGTGTGCGCAACATCTTCGGCGCCATCTGGGATGGCTACGAGGCGGCACGCAGTCTGTAATTGCGATCCGAATACGTTTGCCCGGGCAGGTTCCTCCTGCCCGGGCGTTGTGCTTGCATCCGGCGGCTGTGCATGATAAAATCATACATCTTTTATTTGAATGGAGAGACCATTATGCTCTATACCTTTGGCGGGAAAGCCCCGCAGGTCGACCCGACAGCGTTCGTCAGTGCGAGCGCGGAGCTCATCGGCGATGTGATCGTCGGCCCGCGCTGCTATATCGGCCCTTATGCCGTCATCCGCGCCGACGCCTCGCGCATCGTCCTCGAGGAGGAGGTCGCGGTCGAGGACGGCGTCATCATCCACACCGGCGGGGAAGATCCCGTCGTGACCATTTCGCGCCGCGTGACCATCGGCCACGGCGCGATCATCCACGCGCGTGTGATCGGGCCGGAGGCCAGCATCGGCATGGGCGCGGTGCTCAGCCTCTGCAGCGAGATTGGCGCGGGCAGCATCGTGGCCGAGTCGGCGCTCGTGCCGCAGGGCAAGATCATTCCGCCGGAGACGCTTGTCGCGGGCGTGCCCGCAAGGCCGCTGCGCGAGCTGACCGACAAGGACCGCACCGACTGGCGCGGGACGAAGGATTGGTACGTGCGCATGGCGGCGCAGTATCTCGACCCGGACAACTATCATCCGATCAAGTGACGGCTTGAAATGCCCGGGCACCCATGCTATAATAAACTGCTATGTCAGCCGCGGCCGCGGCTGGGAAACGAAGGAGATGCTCGGATCTATGAAACTCGGAATCGTCGGCCTGCCGAACGTCGGCAAGTCCACGCTGTTCAACGCCATTACGAACGCGGGCGCGGAAGTCGCCAACTATGCGTTCTGCACCATCAACCCGAACGTCGGCATGGTCTCCGTGCCGGATGCGCGGCTGGATTATCTGGCTGAGATGTATCAGCCGAAGAAAAAGACCCCCGCGGTGATCGAGTTTGTCGACATCGCCGGCCTCGTCAAGGGCGCGTCCAAGGGCGAGGGCCTCGGCAACAAGTTTTTGTCCAACATCCGCGCCACGGATGCGATCGTACACGTCGTGCGCTGCTTTGACGATGAAAACGTCATGCACGTCGAGGGTTCGACCGACCCGCTGCGCGACATTGAGATCATCGACCTCGAGCTCATCATGGCGGACATCGAGATGGTCCAGCGCCGCATCGACAAGGCGGCCAAGGCCGGCAAGAGCGGCGACAAGGCCTGCCTGCACGAGGCAGATGTGTTCCGCGGCCTGCTCGAGCATCTCAACGACGGCAAGAGCGCCCGCACCTATGACTGCAGCGACGAGGATCGTGCCCTGCTCGAGACGAGCGACCTGCTGAGCATCAAGCCTGTCATTTACGCCGCCAACCTCGACGAAAATACATTCGCCGCCGGGTATGAAGATTGCAAGTACTATCAGCAGGTGCGCGATCTGGCTGCGTCTCAGGGCGCGCAGGTGCTGCCCATCTGCGCGAAGGTCGAGCAGGAGATCGGCGAGCTCGAGCCCGACGAGCGCGCCATGTTCCTCGAGGAGCTCGGCATCGAAGAGTCCGGCCTCGACCGGCTCATCCAGTGTTCGTACAGCCTGCTGGGGCTCATTTCGTTCCTGACGTGCGGCAGCGATGAGTGCCGCGCCTGGACGATCACGCGCGGCACGAAGGCGCCGCAGGCCGCCGGCAAGATCCACTCGGACTTCGAGCGCGGCTTCATCCGCGCTGAGATCGTCGCGTTCGACGACCTGAAAGCCTGCGGCAGCATGGCCGTCGCCAAGGAGAAGGGCCTCGTTCGCTCCGAGGGCAAGGACTATGTCATGCACGACGGCGACGTGACGCTCTTCCGCTTCAACGTCTGATCTTTCTGGAAAACGACGAACCGCACGCGGCAAAACGCCGCGTGCGGTCTTTTCTTATTCCGTTGTGTCGCCGCCGCGCAGGCGGCCGAATTTCCCGCGCAGGCGCTCGCCGAATTTCGGCGGCTGCGCGGGGCGCTCCAGCAGGAAGATGCCGCAGTCTGCACAGTACCGGCAGTCGGCAAAGCTGCCTTCCCAGATCCCGTGGCTCACCACGAGATCGCCGTCCTCGTCCGCGCGAAAGGATAAGGACTTTTCCTCCTGACTCCAGATGATCTGCCGCGCGCTCTGCAGATAGCCGGAGAGCAATTCCCTGCCGCAGTAGGGGCATTTGTCGCCTATGGTCATGGTGGTGCGCTCCTTTCTGTTATCGGTTGGACTTCCAGATTCAGTATAGCACGGACTGTCTGCATTTGGCAAGCGATCCGTGCAGCGTTTCATGCACAAACGGCGGCATTTCCGGCCGGATTTCGTATGAAATTGTGCTTGACAGGGGATAACAGTCGGTGTTACGATGATACCGTTCAAAAGGCAATGACGGGACTTGCACCCGAGCGAGGACGGACAGAGAATGGCGGTCATAGGCTGTGAGCCGCCTGCGGCACCCCTCCGGCGCAGACCTTCCCCGAGCCGATCGCCCGAACCTTGCAGTAAGGCGACCCGTGCGGCGCGCGTTACAGCGCCAACTGAGGGAAACTCAGGGTGGAACCGTGTGATTTCAGCACCCCTGTGCCGCGAGGCGCAGGGGTGTTTTTAGTTTAGGAGGAGACATTATGGACGATCAGTACACCTTTGAAAACAAGACCTACAAGGATACCTACCGTCACACCACCAGCCACATTCTCGCCCAGGCCATGAAGCGCCTGTACCCCGAGGTGAAGCTGGCCATCGGCCCGGCCATCGAGGACGGTTTCTATTATGATTTTGACAGCCCCCAGCCGTTCACGCCCGAGGTGCTTGAAAAGCTCGAGGCCGAGATGCGCAAGATCTGCAAGGAAAAGCTGCGTCTCGAGCGCTTTGAGCTCCCGCGCGCCGAAGCGCTGAAGTTCATGGAGGAGCGCGATGAGCCGTACAAGGTCGAGCTCATCAACGACCTGCCGGAGGATGCCGTCATCTCTTTCTACCGTCAGGGCGAATTCGTCGACCTCTGCGCCGGCCCGCATCTGGACTCCACTGGCCGCGTCAAGGGCAACGCCATCAAGCTCACGAGCGTCACCGGCGCCTACTGGCGCGGCGACAGCAAGCGCAAGATGCTCCAGCGCATTTACGGCACCTGCTTCCCGAAGAAGGAGGAGCTCGATGCGTATCTGGCCCGCATCGAAGAGGCAAAGAAGCGCGACCACCGCAAGCTCGGCAAGGAGCTCGGCCTGTTCACGTTCATGGACGAGGGCCCGGGCTTCCCGTTCTTCCTGCCCAACGGCATGGTGCTCAAAAACCAGCTCATCGACTACTGGCGCGAGATCCATAAGAAGGCCGGCTATGTCGAGATCTCGACGCCGATCATGCTCAACCAGGATCTCTGGCACCGCAGCGGCCACTGGGATCACTATAAAGATAATATGTATACGACCGTCATCGACGATGTGCCGTTCGCGCTCAAGCCGATGAACTGCCCCGGCGGCATGCTGGTCTATAAGTCCCAGCCGCACTCCTACCGCGACCTGCCGCTGCGTGTCGGCGAGCTCGGCATCGTGCACCGCCATGAGCTGTCCGGCGCCCTGCACGGCCTGTTCCGCGTCCGCTGCTTCACGCAGGACGATGCGCACATCTTCATGACGCCCGATCAGGTCAAGGATGAGATCAAGGGCGTGGCCAAGCTCATCGACGACGTGTACTCGCTCTTCGGCTTCAAGTACCACATGGAGCTGTCCACCATGCCGGAGGATCACATCGGCACGGACGAGCAGTGGGAGGCTGCGACAAACGGCCTCGTCTCCGCGCTCAACGAGCTCGGCAAGCCCTATGTCATCAACGAGGGCGACGGCGCGTTCTACGGCCCGAAGATCGACTTCCATCTGGAAGACAGCCTCGGCCGCACCTGGCAGTGCGGCACGATCCAGCTGGATATGCAGATGCCCGAGCGCTTTGACCTTGAGTATGTCGGCGCTGATGGCGAGAAGCACCGCCCCGTCATGATCCACCGCGTGTGCTTCGGCTCCATCGAGCGTTTCATCGGCATCCTCACCGAGCACTACGCCGGCGCGTTCCCGCTGTGGCTCGCGCCCGTGCAGGTCAAGGTCATGCCCATCACCGACCGCACGAACAACTACGCCAAGCACGTTGCCGACCGTCTGGAGAAGGCTGGCCTGCGCGTCGAGACCGACCTGCGCAACGAGAAGATCGGCTACAAGATCCGCGAGGCGCAGGGCCAGAAGATCCCGTACATGCTCGTCCTCGGCGATAAGGAAGCGGAAAACGACACCATCTCCGTGCGCACCCTCTCCGGCGAGCAGAGCGTTGAGGCCCTCCCGGACTTCATTGCGCGCCTGCAGGCGGATGTCAAGTCGCGCAAAAGCTGATTTTTCAAATTTGCCTGCATAAGAAACACGCTCCTTCGCAGACTAGAACCAAACGTCTGCGAAGGAGTTTTGTATATGCAGAAACGATCCAAACGCTTGTGTCTCGCACTCGCGGTACTGCTCTCGGTGAGCATGGTGCTCGTTGCGCTTGTCCCGGCTGTCGAGGCGGCCTCGTACAAAAAAGGCTCCAGCGGCGCCGTAGTCACGCAGATCCAGACGAAGCTCAAAAGTTGGGGCTACTATACCGGTACCGTGGACGGTATCTACGGCAGCGGCACCGAGCGCGCCGTGCGCGCCTTCCAGCAGAAAAACGGCCTCACGGTCGACGGCAAGGCCGGCGACCAGACGCTGGCGGCCATGGGGCTGTCCGCGGGCGGAGGCAATTCCAGCAATTCCGGCGGTTCCGGCGGCGCGTCCAGTTCGCAGGTCGATTTGCTCGCGCGCCTGATCTCGGCGGAGGCCCGCGGCGAGCCGTACTCCGGCCAGGTGGCCGTCGGCGCCGTCGTGCTCAACCGCATCAAGCACCCGTCGTTCCCGAATACGCTCCCCGGCGTCATCTATCAGAGCGGCGCGTTCACGTGCATCACGGATGGGCAGTTCAATCAGCCGGTCGCGGAGAGCGCCTACCGCGCCGCGCGCGATGCACTCAATGGCGTCGATCCCTCCGGCGGCGCGATCTATTATTTCAATCCGTCCACGGCCACCAGCTCGTGGATCTGGTCGCGGCCGCTCATCACGGTCATCGGGAAGCACCGATTCTGCTCCTGAGTGCCCGGAAACAGCGCAAAATAGGGGATGCGGCAGCGCGTCCCCACTACATATAGCGGGGCGAAAAAATGACGTTAAAAAGTTTAAAAAGAGTATTGACAAATGGCAACAGGAAGTGCTATATTATCAAACACGCGAGGGGTTGCGCGTCACGAACGAACGAAACTTCCGAAAGAAAGTTGAAAAAAGTTCTTGACAAGCGAAGCCGTGTGTGGTAATATAAACAAGCTGTCGCCGAGAGGCACAGCGGCGTGTACCTTGTAAATTAAACAATGTAAGA
>OLSD01000181.1_pt1 | contig 71037 bp, 59 predicted proteins | sample 1672211 | NCBI WGS metagenome assembly OLSD01 (sample SAMEA3136659, study PRJEB25190) | human gut metagenome | reverse complement strand
GTACATCAGCTCGCACTGGCCGACTGCGGCGGAGGCCTGCTTGGTCGGCACGTCCTTCGGCCGCTCGCGCAGATTCAGCTTGCCAAAGCCCATCGCAATGGCGCCGGAGGAAACGAGAATGATCTCGTGTCCCATGTTTTTCAGGTCGCTTAAAACCTTGCACAGCCTTTCCATGCGCTGAATGTTGAGTCGCCCCGTGGGGTGCGCCAGTGTGGAGGTGCCAACCTTAACGACGATCCTCATATCATGATCCCTCCGATCAAAAGACGGGCGCGCATACGGCGCGCGTCTGGAATTTGCCTATGATTATACCGCGCGCATCACGCTTTTGCACTAATTTTTTACAATTTTACAGTAAATAAGCGTATCTGCATAAAAAAAGAAGGTGCACCGCTGGCGCACCTTCGCAATATGACGGATTTTTGGTTAAAACGGCTTTCTTGCGACCTCGAGGATCGTGTCAAGCATGCCCTGGATCTGCGGCGTGATGACCTTGTTTCTGTGGTAGAGCACCTGCCGCCACTGGCTCATCTGGCAGTCTGCCACGGGAATGATGGCAAGGTTGCCCTTATGAATGCTCATTTTTGCCGTGTAGCGCGGCAGCACAGAGAGAAACTCCGGATTCTCGCGAATGAGCTTGAGCGCGAGCGTATCGCTTTCAAGCGCCAGGAACGGCTCCACGCTCAGGTCCTGGCGCGCAAGTTCGCGGTCGAACTGGTCGCGGTAGGGGTTGCCATGGTTCATCAGAATGAACGGGTGGTTCACAAGGTCGGCAAGGCGTACGTCCGTGCGGGTGGAGAGGGGGTTTCTCGTATTTGTTACGATGACCACGTCCTCCTGCGCTTCGAAGACCTTGACGAACTGCGTGTCAAAGATCTGCTCGTCAAGCGTGTAGATCATGTCAAGCTCGTTTTTGATCAGCATTTCCGTGATTGTGGCAATGTTGCCTGCGTGCAGTTCGATCTGCACGTGCGGGAAACGCTCGTGATAGAGCGGCACAATATCGGAAAACGAGGCGGTGAGCAGAGAATTGAGCGTGCCGACGCGCACCGTGCCGCTGAGCTCGGAGTCCGCCGAGGCGAACGCGCTCGCCCGCGCGATGGCACTCACCACGTCGCGCGCGTAGGAGACAAAGTCCTTGCCGTACTGTGTGATGGAAACGGTTTTGCCGATGCGGTCAAAGAGCTGCACGCCAAGCTCGCGCTCAAGCTGCTGAATCTGCACCGTGACGGCGGACTGCGAGTAATCCAGCGCTTCCGCTGCGCGGGAAAAGCTCTTGAGCTCGGTGACTTTTAAAAACGTGACCAGATTGCGGACTTCCATAAGGCCCTCCGATTCAAATTTTGTAATGCTTTTTCAAAAATATATTAGTGGAAATATCTTAATTTGTCAATAGAAGTATTATAAATAATAATAAGGTGAGAGAAAAAGCTGACCGTGTTTGCCACGGTCAGCTTTTTCTGATGAGGCGGTTACTCGGTATATTCGTGATGCAGCAGCTCATGTGCACGCTCCTGAAGCCCGGAGGCGTACATCGCGTCGAGAACAGGGTTGCGCTCACTGCGCTTGAACATCGAACTGCGGTCGATCTCATAGAGGCCGTGCGCGCGCTGGAGCTTGTTGCCCATCAGCGCATAGGGCTGACCCGCGCCGCCGACGCAGCCGGTGCGGCAGGACATCACCTCGACCAGATCCAGCTCGACCTCGCCGCGCTCGATCTGGTCGAGCAGCTTCGCTGCATTGGCAAGGCCGTGGACAAGTGCGATGCGCACGTCGCGCTCGCCGATGGGAATGGTGACAAAGCGGATCGGCTCCGTGCCGCGCAGACCGCTGTGCTCGAGCATGCGCAGTGCATTCTTGCTCTTGTCGGGCAGGCAGCAGCGAACCACGGCTTCCGCCACGCCGCCGCTCGTGCCGAAGATCTCAGCCGCACCGCTGCCCATGCCGTACGGCAGGTCAGGCGACTCTTTTTCAAGCATCTGGAAGCGAATGCCGGATTCCTTAATCATCTTGATGACTTCCTGCGTGGTCAGCACCAGATCGACATTGGGAACGCCGTCGCGGCGGAACTCCTTGCGTCCGGCCTCCATTTTCTTGGCCGTGCAGGGCATGATCGCGATGTGGAAGGTCGTGCGCCCGTCGGCGGCGTCCTTTGCGCGGTAGCGGTCCTTCAGCACCGTGGCGAACATCTGCATGGGGGAGAGGGCAGAGGAGAGATTCTTGAGAAATTGCGGGCGCTCCTGCTCCACATAACGCACCCAGGATGGGCAGCACGAGGTCATCAGCGGCAGATTCTCACCCGTTTCCAGGCGGCGCAGAAATTCTGCCGACTCTTCGCGCACGGTGAGATCCGCGCCGAAGATCGTATCATAGACCTCGTCGGCGCCCATGATCTTGAGCGCGGTGACGAGCTTGTCAAGCACGTTTTCACCGGCAGGCAGGCCGTAGGCCTCGCCGAGCGCCACGCGCACGGCGGGCGCGATCTGGATGACCACGCGTTTGCTGGGATCGTGCAGTGCTCTCCACGCATCGCCAATGTCATTTTTCACGGTGATGGCGCCGGTGGTGCATACGGCGGCGCACTGGCCGCAGCTGACGCAGTGAGTGGTCGAGATGGGCTGGTCGTCGCCCGCCTCAATGTGCAGCCCGGGGCCGCGGCCGGCAAAGTGCAGGATGCTCATGCCCTGAACCTCCTTGCACACGCGCACGCAGTCGCCGCAGAGGATGCATTTGTTGAGGTCGAATGTGACCGCAGGGCTTGAAAAGTCCATCGGTACATGCTCGCGCGTATCCTTGAAGTGAACGTGATGGATGCCGAAGCGCACGGCCATCTCCTGCAGACGGCAGGAGCGGTTTTTTTCGCAGGCGGTGCAGTCGCGGCAGTGCGAGGCAAGCATCAACTCCAGCGTCATGCGGCGGTATTTGAGAAGGCGCGACGTGTTCGTGCGGATGCGCATGCCGTTTTTCGGCTTGGTCGTGCAGGCGGCGTCGATCTTGCCGGTGTCCAGGTCTTCGACCATGCACATGCGGCACGCGCCGTAAACAGAAAGATCGGAGTGAAAGCAGAAGTTCGGCATTTCCACGCCTGCTTTGCGGCACACGTCCATGATGGTGGCTTCGTCGTCGAATTCCACGCGGATGTTGTCGACATACATGATCCCCTTAGCCATCGATCTCCACCTCCCGGATCGCATCGAAGGGACAGGCCTCGATGCAGGTATAGCATTTGACGCATTTTTCCGGATCGATCACGAACGGCGACTTGATGACGCCCGTGATGGCCTCGGCGTGGCAGGAGCGCGAACACTTGCTGCACCCGCGGCAGATGTCCGGGTCAATCACAAGACGAATGCGGTTGTAGGGCAGGCCGCCGGGCACAATGGGTTCGCGGTCGAGCGCACAGAGACTGCACTCACCTTTAAGGTGGTCTTCAAACTCAGCGGGGAAGTATTTGATGGCGGTTTCCAGTGTGTGATAGGAGTTTTTGCCGAGGTTGCAGAACGCCGTAACGGCGATCATTTCGCCGAGATCGGTGAGGCGGTGAAAACCGCTGCGGTCAAGGTGATAATCCTTCAGCGCCCATAAAAGCTCGTTCATGCGCTTGGTACCTTCACGGCAGGGAACGCATTTGCCGCAGAACTCCGTCTGCGTATACTGCATGAAGCGGCAGGCAACGTCCACCATGCAGCGCTCCTCGTCGAGCACGGTAATGACGCTGTCGCCGCGGCGCACACCGTAGGGCTTGAGCTTTTGAAAATGCAGGGGCAGATCAAGGTGTTCCTCAACGAGAAGTCCGCCGCTCGGCCCGCCGATCTGCACGGCCTTAAACTTCTTCCCGTTCGGGATCCCGCCGCCGATGCGGTAGATCACATCGCGGATGGTGGTCGCTTCGTCGGGAATGTCTACATAGCTGGGATTGGCGATATCACCCTTTAGTAAAAAAATTCTTGCCATTTTTCTCTCCGTGTTGTGTTTTTTACTTTAATATTTTTAATAAGATATATAACAACAAAAACTCTAACACTGCGGCTTAAAATTGTAAAGGGCTGTACTGATAAATTATTTGAATAGGAGCACAGGCTATAAGCAAAAAAACGGAGGGAACTGCCTATGGCAAGGCAGTCCCCTCCGTTTCTTCTTCGTCCAAAAGCTGCATGATGGACACTTCAAACGCGGTGCGCACTTCGCTTCCAGTCTCTAATAGCTTGGTGTAAGTCCGGCTCTGCACGCGACCTTCGGCGGCAAGATGCTCGCCGACGTCCATGCCTGCGATCTGCACGGCGGTCTGCCCCCAGGCAATGCATGGCAGATAATCCGCGCGCCCGTAGTGGCGGTTTACGGCAAGGATCACATCACAGATGCTGCGTCCGAGCGGCGTGCGGCGCAGTGCGGGCTTTTTGCACAGCGCGCCCGAGAGAAGAATGCGGTTGAAATAAGAACCGTCGCCCGGTTCGATGCTCTGCGCAAATACCGTGATGACCAGCTTGCTGCCCTGTCCGCTCCTGTTGTTGAACGAGCGGAGCTGTCCTGTGATGCGGAGGCTCTGCCCCGCTTTCACCGGGCAGACGCGCAGCAGCGCTTCGCTTGCCACGATGACGGGTATGTCGCTCTGCCCCGACAGCCGTTCCACCCGCAGCGGGAATTTGTCGAACCGGCGGGTATGGTTCTCGTGCGAAAAAACAGGGTCGCTCTCGGCGACGCCCCACAGCTCCACATAGTTTTGGTTGCGCTCCATATCGTACACCTCAGCACAGTTTTGTTGGTGTATCCTATGAAGCGGGAGAGGGAGATATGCCGCTGCGGGCATGCAAACAAAAAAGGAAGAGCCGCTAAAAAGCGGCTCTTCCTTTTAACGCAGTGGACTGCGAAAGAATTACATCTTGGAGATGATCTCCACGATCTCCGCGCCGATGCGCTTCTGCGCCTCGACGGTCTGCGCACCGATGTGCGGCGTGCAGGAAACCATCGGGTGAGAATAGAGGTCGTGATTCTTGGACGGCTCCTCGGCCCAAACGTCGAGACCGGCAGCGCGAACCTTGCCGGAGTTGAGCGCCTCAAGCAGCGCCTTCTCGTCGACGTTTCCGCCGCGGGAGGTGTTGATGATGCAAACGCCGTCCTTCATCTTGGCGATGGTGTCGGCATTGACCAGCGGGCCGCCGGGGAGGGCGGGAGCGTGCAGGGAGATGAAGTCAGACTTCTCGAGCAGCTCGTCGAGCGTCACGTAGGGGATACCGGTGGCCTCGTCCGTACCGGAGGTGCGGGAGGAACGGGTGGCGACGACGTTCATGCCGATGGCCTTGGCCATCACGCCGAGGTGAGCGCCGATGCGGCCGAAGCCGATGATACCGAGCGTCTTGCCCTGGAGCTCGATGCCCTTGGAGTAGGCCTTCTTGTCCCAGATGTCGTTGCGCATGGCAGCGCCGGCGATGGAGATGAAGCGGGCGCAGGCGAACATGTGAGCGAGCGCGCACTCAGCAACGGACTGGCTGGAAGCGTTGGGGGTGTTGCGCACCATGATGCCGTTCTCCTCGGCGTACTTGACGTCGATGTTGTCAACGCCGACGCCGCCGCGGATGATGAGCTTGAGGTTGCTGCCCTTGGCCTCGTCGATGTGGGGAGCGCGAACCTTGGTCTTGGAGCGGACGACGACCACGTCGAAGCCGCGCAGTGCCTTGCCGAGCTCTTCGCTCTCGTAGAACTGCTCAACGACCTCGTGGCCCTGAGCCTTCAGCTCGGCCATCGCGGTCTTATCCATACCGTCGGTAACAAGAATACGCATAGTAACTTTCTCCTTGTAAAATGATAATGTTGATGATAAGGAAAGGGGGAACAAAGTCCCCCTTTTCAGTTTTTTAATTACTTGGTGTGCTCGGCCTCGAACTTGGTCAGGAACTCGACGAGAGCCTTCGCGCCCTCGATGGGCATGGCGTTGTAAACGCTGGCGCGCAGACCGCCGACGCTCTTGTGGCCCTTGAGGTTGTCGTAACCGGCAGCCTTGGTGGCGGCGATGACCTCGGCATCGAGCTCAGCAGACTCGGTGACGAAGGGGATGTTCATGAGAGAACGGAATTCGGGCTCGACGGTGCCGTTGAACATCTTGGAGGAATCAAGGAAGTCGTAGATGACCTTGGCCTTCTCGACGTTGCGCTTGTGCATCTCTTCGAGACCGCCGATGCTCTTGAGGTACTTGAAGACCTTACCGCAGCAGTAGATCGCCCAGCAGTTGGGGGTGTTGTACATGGAGTCGTTCTTGGCGTGGGTGTCATAGCGCATGTAGATGGGCATCTTGGGATCGAGATCCTCGCGGATGAGATCCTCGCGGATGATGGCGATGACCATACCGGCAGGGCCGACGTTCTTCTGGACGCCTGCGTAGATCATGCCGTAGTCGCTGACGTTGCAGGGCTGGGAGAGGAACATGGAGCTCTGGTCGGAAACGAGGACGTGGCCCTTGGTGTTGGGCAGCTTCTGCCAGGTCACACCGTGGATGGTCTCGTTCTCACAGATGTAGACATAGTCGGTATCCTCGGGGATGTCGAGGTCGGAGCAATCGGGGATGTAGCTGTAGTTCTTGTCCTTGGAGGAAGCGGCGACGATGACTTCGCCGTACTTCTTGGCCTCAGCGATGGCCTTCTTGGACCAGGCGCCGGTCTCGATGTAGACGGCCTTGCCGTTCTTCATCAGGTTCCAGGGCACAGCCGCAAACTGCAGCGTAGCGCCGCCCTGAATGAACAGGACCTTGTAGTTGTCGGGAATGCCCATCAGGTCGCGCAGGTCGGCCTCAGCCTCGGCGGCGATCTGCTGGAAAACCTTGGAGCGGTGGCTCATCTCCATGACGCACATGCCGCTGCCGCGGTAGTTCATCATCTCGTCACGGATTTCCTCCAGGACGGGCTCCGGCATCATGGCGGGGCCTGCGGAGAAGTTATAGGTGCGATTGTACTTCATTGTTGGTGTCCTCCTGATTGTCTTTTTTGAGCAATAGCAACAGAAATTGCATGATATGACACGTACAGTATAGTCTATCACGTGGGGATAATCAATAGAAAAAAGGAAACCTGTCGTTTACTTTAAAGCAATTGAAGCAGCTGCGGATTTTTTGCCGAAACCGAATAGAAATTATTGACAAACGATAATTTACATGGTACTCTCATGATGGAATTATCGAAAAACAATAATTTTGGAGGTGCGCGGTATGAAACGCAGTCAAATGAAAACGCTTTTGCTGATCGAGGGCGCCGTCTGCCTGACGCTGACGCTCGCCCTGCGGCTCATCGAGGGCGCAGCCTTTTCTTTCGCGGCTTTTCCCGGCAACGCGGCAGGACAGGGGCTCAGCATGCTTGCCGGCACGGGGCGCTTGGGCTTTGCCCTTGCGCTCACGCTGTACGCATTTTTGGTGCTTCTGCCGCTCTATGCGCTCGCGCGTATCCGGGCGCGGCGGGATTGGAAGGCTGAGGATACGCTGCTCGGGCTTTGCTCGCTTGCCGTCGCCGGCGCACTTTTCCCGCGCGGTTGGGTCACTTATTGGAGCACGTCGGCGGAGACGCTTTTTCCGCGCCTTGCCTGGCAGTGGCTCCTGTTTGCGCTGCTTGCGGGCTGGGTCGTGCTGCGGCTGCTGCGGAGGTTTTCCGATGGCGGTACGCAGGAGCTTTTGAAGCTCTTCCGTGTGCTGCTCGGTCTTGCGGCGGCGTACTTCGTCTTTGCGGTATTCTTTGCGGAATTTGCGGGGCTGCTTACCGCCATCGACACGCTCAAGGCGGGCAATACGGCCTTTGCTGCGGATACGCTCCTGCCTGCGGCGGCCGACATAACGGGATCGAAGAGCCTTGCGTTCAGCTATATTGTCCTTGCGCTGCGCTTTGGCGCGAAAAGCCTGCCGACGCTTTTCGCCGCGGCGACGGCATATTTTGCCATCGGATTGCTCGATACGATGGAGGACGGCGCGTTCACGCAGGAGAGCGCGGCCTATGCGCCGAAGCTCGCCGCATGGTGCGTGAAGGTGCTCAAGCTCAGTGTGCTGCTTGCGCTTGCGGTCAACCTTTTGCAGGCAATTTTTGCAAAATTCCTCCTCAGCACGAGCATTTCGATCTCTCTTCCTGTTTTGGAGCTGTGCTTCGTGCTCGCCGCGCTTCTCGGCGCGCGGCTCATCACCTCGAATGTCACCCTTGCGGCGGACAACGACCTCTTTATTTGAGGGTGCTGCCATGGCGATCACGATACATCTTGACGAGGTGCTGAAAGCGCGCGGCATGACAAGCAAGGAACTTTGTGCCATCGTCGGCATCACGGAGGCGAATCTTTCCATTCTGCGCAGCGGCAAGGCCAAGGGCGTGCGCTTTGCGACGCTCAACCGCATCTGCTGCGCGCTCGAGTGCAATGTGGGCGACATTCTGCAATGCGACGGAGAATTGGAGGCAGAGCATGAAGAGTAAAACGAAAACGATACTGATTTTTGCTGCGATCCTCGCGGCGGTCTTTCTCGTCGCCTTTCTCGACGGCAGCGCGATGCAGTCTGCTGCCGAAGAGGAGAAAGAGGGGACGCTGATCGGCGCTTTCGTCTCGGAAGAGGATCTTGACATCGACGATCTTGAGGTTACAGCAACAGGCAAGATTCAGTGGAAGCAGGGGCGGCTCTACGCCGAAAAATGGGAGAAAAGCTGGCGCTTTCCGAATCTTCCCGATGGCGGCGGCTTTTACAGCGCGCTGCGGACCGAGACCGAGGGAGAGCTTGCGGGCAGCACAACGCCGCAGCACGTGAGCTTCGGCGAGATCAAAACAACGGGCATGAAAAACCACACCTACAACGAAAACGGCGTCAGCACGACGGACATCGACCTCTCCGGCGAGGTCTATATCTGCGGCGACGAACATGTGATCATCAACTTCTATCCCATCTACCAGACCGACGACGGCCGCATTTACCTGACGCGCGGCAACAGCATGGGCATGTCCGGCGCGGACGGCGGCAGCGTGACCCACACGCTCACGAGCGATAAGACCGAAACGATCGGCGGCAAGTCCGAGCGCGTGAAGGTCAGAGTCGCCATCACCGTTGCTGCCCGCGCGACGCCGACAAAGTTCACCGTCGTGCACATGGACGAAAACGACAACCTTTTGAAGCTCGAGGAATTCGCGCCCGACGCGCTGCCCGAGTCTATCACCGCCGCGCCCGGCGCGGCGTATCTCATCGGCACGAGCTATGGACAAGACTGGGACGGAGAGACGGCGGAATATGGCATTTGCAACCGTGACGGAAGGATTCAACCGCCTCTGGACACGTTTGCGTATCAGGACGGCAAACTCAAGGCGGTCTGCATTTGGGTCAACTGGAAGGAGGGTGCAGCATGAAACGCATCATTGCTTTTGCGCTGGCGCTCGCGGTGGTGTTCGGCGTGAGCTTTGCGCTCTACAAGCCCGAGCGCATCGAAGCCGCGGCGCGGGAGACCATGGACGACGAGTGGGTCGGGTATTTCTTTGCCCTCGAACCCTTCGATGGAAAACGCTATGCGACGAAGATCGGCAATGATTACGATTTCGGCGTACCGGGCGTGCCGGTGTTTGTGAGCATCACGGCGTTTAAGCCCGGCGAACCGGATTACGAAGAGGGCTCGGAATTCAACTATGCTGTCGGCGCGGCGGTGTCCGACGAGGTCGTGGGCAGCGGAATGCGCGTCAACGTCGACGACAACGGCAGCAGCTACGAGACGGGCGGAGAGATCGTGCTCGACGCGCAGAAGAGGGTGGAGCTGTACGAATGTTATGTCTACCGCACGCCTGCGGGCGACTACTACGCCGAGTGTGTGCTGTACAACGGGATGAAGTCGGCCTACTGCGGGCCGGGCTTTGGCCTGAAGCAGACGCGGACGATCTCGGCCGAGCGGTCGGGCGATTGGAGTGTGAGCGGCAAAACGCAGAGCCACTCGATCAAGGTGAGCGTTTCATTTGTGGAGCGCACGGCGGCGGAATCGGTCGACTTCGTCTGGATGGACAGCGGCAAGAACGTCCTGTCGCGCGCGGCATACGCCGCCGACACTCTTCCCGAGACGCTGACCGCGCCGGACGGCGCGTCGATGCTTGTCGTGACGCAGATGAGTGCGGACGGCACAAGCGCCCGCTCACTCTGCGCACAGGACGATCTGTTCGCCAGAGCCTATGTTCCCTCGATGCTTTCCGGCCTTCTGCGTGTCGTCGACGTGTCGCTCGACTGGGGAAAAGAGGACTTCTGAGCAGGAACGGCCGCGCATGATGCGTGCGCGGCCGTTCCGCTTTTTTGCTGCGTTTGCACATTTTCAAAGAGTAGGTATAAGCGCAGCTTATGAATATGTCTATTGTCATCAAAAAAACGGGAAATCGGACGAAGCGATTCTCTCTTTTGCCGCATGGACGAAAGCGGGCCTCTGTGATACCATAGGTTTGTCAAGTTGAGCTCTTTGTAACTGACGGAAACGTGGGTCACCACAGGGGAGCAGAGAGCATTACTCTGGAGCGCGCAAGTGTTCAGAGGCCGACCGTCTGGGCACTTCAACTGCACATTGGGGCAGTGGAGCGCCCATTTTTATTGTTTTAAGGAGGCAAGAGCCATGCGAAAGGTAGCCGTCATCATGGGCAGCACCAGCGACCTGCCCGTTGCCGAGAAGGCAATCCAGGTTCTGAAGGAATACGAAATTGAGACCGAAGTGCGTGTATTATCCGCCCACCGGTGCCCGAACGAGGCAAGGGAATTTGCGTCGTCGGCACGGGAGAGCGGATTTTCTTGTATCATCGCGCTGGCAGGCATGGCCGCGCACTTAGCCGGCGCCATGGCCGCGAACACAACGCTTCCTGTTATCGGCGTGCCGTGCAGCAGCGCAAAGCCCGATGGTATGGACGCGCTGCTTTCGACCGTCCAGATGCCTAGCGGCATTCCCGTTGCCACCGTCGCCATCGACGGGGCGAAGAACGCTGCCATTCTTGCCATTCAGATCATGGCTGTGGCGGATGCCGGGCTTGCCGAAAAGCTCCGGGCTGCCCGCGACGAGGGCACCGCCGCCGTTTTGAAGGCGGACAAAGAAGTGCGCGAGCGCTACAAGAATTGACCGGAAGATCCCAAATTAACCATAAACCAACAATACATTATTATTAAAGGAGAGCGGAAAACTATGAAACTCGTTTATACCGGAAAGACCAAGAACGTTTACGCACTGGACAACGGCAACTACCTGCTCAAGTTCAAGGACGACTGCACCGGCAAGGACGGCGTGTTTGATCCGGGCGAGAACAGCGTGGGCCTGACCATCGAGGGCGTGGGCAACGTCAACCTGCGCATGACCAAGCACTTCTTTGAAAAGATCAACGCCGCCGGTATCCGCACGCACTTTGTTTCCGCGGACCTGAAGGAGACCACCATGGAGGTGCTGCCTGCCAAGGTCTTCGGCCACGGTCTCGAGGTCATCTGCCGTCTCAAGGCGGTGGGCAGCTTCCACCGCCGCTACGGCGAGTACATCGAAGAGGGCGCGGATCTTCCCTCCTATGTTGAAATGACCTTCAAAAACGACGCGCTGGGCGATCCCCTCGTGACGAAGGACGCGCTTGCGGCGCTGAACGTCATGACCGAGCAGCAGTACGATGAGATCAAGGCCATGACGCAGAAGATCACCAAGATCGTTGCCGACGACCTGAGCGAAAAGGGCCTCGTCCTTTATGACATCAAGTTTGAGTACGGCTATGCGCCCGACGGCAGCGTGATGCTCATCGACGAGATCTCCTCGGGCAATATGCGCGTTTACCGCGACGGCAAGTACATCGACCCCATGACGCTCTCTGAGCTGTTCTTTGCGTAATGGGCGGCTTTTTCGGAGCGGTATCCGACCGCAATGTTGCCCTGGACGTCTTCTTTGGCACGGACTATCATTCCCACCTCGGCACACGCCGGGGTGGTATGGTTCTCTTTGACAGGGAAGAGGGCTTCCAGCGGCAGATCCATAATATTGAGAACACCCCCTTCCGGACGAAGTTCGAGCGCGATCTTGCGGATTTCCGCGGTCACGCGGGCCTTGGCTGCATCAGCGACAGCGACCCCCAGCCACTGCTCGTGCGCTCGCATCTGGGCCTCTACGCCATCGTGACGGTCGGTATCATCAACAATGCCGACGAGCTGGTGCAGGACTATCTTTCTGAAAAGGGTCAGCAGTTCCTCACGCTGAGCAGCGGACGTGTGAATGTCACCGAGCTGACCGCTGCGCTCATCAACCAGAAGGACGACCTCGCCTCCGGCATTCTCCATGCCCAGGAGGTCATCGACGGCTCCATGACGATCCTGATCCTCACGGAAGAGGGAGAGATCATCGCCGCGCGAGACAGCATGGGCCGCCTTCCCGTGCTTATCGGTCAGCGCGAGGACGGCTACTGCGTGTCGTTTGAGTCCTTTGCCTACCACAAGCTCGACTATCAGGATGCCTATGAGCTTGGCCCCAGAGAGATCGTCCGCCTGAACGCGAGAGGGTTTGAAACGCTCTCGCCTGCGGGCAGGCAGATGAAGATCTGCGCCTTCCTGTGGACGTATTACGGCTATCCGAACTCCAACTACGAGGGCGTGAACGTGGAGCTGATGCGCTATCGCAACGGCGCGATCATGGCGCGCGACGAGGCGGAACGCGGCGGCGTACCCGATGTTGACTTCGTCGCCGGTGTGCCGGATTCCGGTGTGCCGCACGCCATGGGCTATGCCAACCACAGCGGCAAGCCCCTTGCGCGCCCGTTCGTCAAGTATACCCCGACGTGGCCGCGCTCGTTCATGCCCGAGGATCAGCAGGTGCGCAGCAGAGTGGCGCGCATGAAGCAGATCCCCGTACCGGAGCTGATCGAGGGCAAGAAGCTCCTCTTTGTGGACGACTCCATCGTGCGCGGCACGCAGCTTCGTGAAACGGTCGAGTTTTTGTACAGCGCCGGCGCGTCGGAAGTGCACATGCGCTCGGCCTGCCCGCCCATCATGTATCCCTGCCGTTACCTGAACTTCTCGCGCGGCAACAGTCCCATGGACCTGCTGGCGCGCCGCATGGTGCAGGAGCTGGAGGGCAACGAGGGGCAAAAGCATCTGGAAGAATACGCCGACAGCAGCTGCGAGCGCGGAAAATGCCTGCTGCACGCCATCTGCGAGCAGTTCGGCTTCGACTCGCTGTCCTACCAGTCCCTTGAGGGAATGCTGGAGGCGATCGGTATTGACAGGGAACAGGTCTGCACCTATTGCTGGACCGGAAAGGAATAACAATATGGGCATTTCTCATTCGGAAGCATACGCGGCCGCCGGCGTGAATATCGAGGCGGGCTATGAGGGCGTCAAGCTGATGAAAAAGCACGTGCAGCGCACGATGATCCCGGGCGTGGTGTCCGATCTTGGCGGCTTCGGCGGCCTGTTTGCACCTGACCTTGCCGGCATGAAGGAGCCAGTGCTTGTCTCCGGTACGGACGGTGTTGGCACCAAGCAGCGCATCGCGCAGCTTGTGGACAAGCACGACACCGTCGGCATCGACTGCGTTGCCATGTGCGTCAACGACATCATCTGCTGCGGCGCAAAGCCCATCTTCTTCCTCGACTATATTGCCATCGGCAAGAACGAGCCGGAGAAGGTCGCAACGCTTGTCTCCGGCGTGGCCGAGGGCTGCGTGCAGTCCGGCTGCGCGCTCATCGGCGGCGAGACCGCCGAGCATCCCGGCACCATGGCTGCCGACGATTACGACCTTGCCGGCTTTGCCGTCGGCATTGTCGACCGCGAGAAGATCATCGACCATAACCGCATGAAGGCGGGCGATGTGGTAATCGCGCTTCCCTCGAGCGGTATCCACTCCAACGGTTACTCCCTTGTGCGCAAGGTGTTCAACGTGGAGCACGCCGATCTCGGCGCGCACATCGACGAGCTGGGCTGCACGCTCGGCGAAGAGCTGCTGCGCCCGACCAAGATCTATGTAAAGCCCGTCCTCGCCGCGATGGAACAGACGAAGATCAACGGCGTGAGCCACATCACGGGCGGCGGCTTCTATGAAAATATCCCCCGCTGCATTCCCGACGGCCTGTGCGCGAAGATCGAAAAGTCCGCGCTGCGCATCCCGTCCATCTTCACGATGCTCCGCCGTATGGGCAATGTCTCTGAGCACGACATGTTCAACACCTATAATATGGGTACCGGCATGACGCTCATCGCCGCGAAGGAGGACGCCGACCGTGCGATCGCCGCCCTCAAGGAAAACGGCCAGGACGCCTATGTGATCGGCGAAGTGGTGAGCGGGGAAGAGAAGGTCACCTTATGCTGAATCGCGCGCGGATCGCCGTTTTTGTTTCCGGCGGCGGCACGAATTTACAGGCGCTGCTCGACGCGCAGAAAAACGGCGCCATTCCGCACGGCGAGATCGCACTGGTCGTTTCGTCGCAGGCGGGCGCTTACGCGCTTGAGCGTGCAAAAAACGCCGGCGTTCCGGCGCAGACCGTGCCGTCGAGCCTTGTGCAGCAGGATTTTGAGCGTGCCATCGAGCACCTTCTTGCCGCGTATAAGATCGACGTTATTCTGCTTGCGGGTTTTTTGAGCATTCTGAGCGAGAGCTTTACAAAAAAATGGCCGCGCCGCATTTTGAATATCCACCCCTCGCTGATTCCGTCGTTCTGCGGCAAGGGAATGTACGGCCTCAAGGTACATGAGGCCGCGCTTGCACGCGGCGTGAAGGTCACGGGCGCAACGGTCCACTTTGTCAATGAGATCCCCGACGGCGGCGAGATCGTGCTGCAAAAGGCAGTTGAGATCGAGCCGGGCGACACCGCTGAAACTTTGCAGCGCCGCGTGATGGAGCAGGCCGAATGGCAGCTCCTGCCGCGCGCCGCGGAGCTTGTCTGCCGCGAGATTGCGGAGAAGGAGGAACAGTGACCATGGTTGATTTTCTGGAATTTTTACGTAATACGTCCTATCCCGGCCGCGGCATCCTGGTCGGAAAGGATCGCGTCTACTACTTTATCATGGGCCGCAGCGAAAATAGCCGCAACCGCGTCTTTGTGAAGACCGGGGACGGCATCCGCACTGAGGCGCATGACCCTGCCAAGCTTGCTGATCCCAGCCTCATCATCTATCACCCTGTGCGCACGATGGGCAGCGATCTTGTCGTGACGAACGGCGACCAGACCGACACCATCTGCGAGCACGGCGACTTCCGCCGCGGCCTGATGACGCGCGAGTACGAGCCCGACGGCCCGAACTGGACGCCGCGCATCTCCGCGATCGTGCATGAGGACGGCTCTTTCGAGATGTCCATCTTAAAGCACAAGGACGGCCGGTGCCTTCGCGAGTTCTTCTGCTACGAGGGCTGCGACGAGAATCAGGCTTTCTTCATCAGCACCTATCAGGGCGACGGCAGCCCGCTGCCGACCTTCGCCGGCGAGCCGATGGAGGTGAGCGTCCCCTCTCCCGAGGAGGTCTGGGCGGCGCTCAATGCGGACAACAAGGTGTCTCTTTACACGAACGTGAACGGCGAAGTGAAGCTGTTCAATAAGAATTTAGGCGATTGAGGAGAACGATATGAACGAGCTCGAACTCAAATACGGCTGCAACCCCAACCAGAAGCCCGCGCGCGTCTTTATGAAAGACGGCAGCGACCTGCCCTTCACCGTTCTGAACGGTAAGCCCGGCTACATCAATCTGCTCGACGCTTTCAACTCCTTTCAGCTCGTGCGCGAGCTGAAGGAGGCGACGGGGCTTCCCGCCGCGGCGAGTTTCAAGCATGTTTCCCCCGCGGGCGCGGCGCTCGGCCTGTCGCTCGACGAGGTGGACAAGAAGATCTATTTTGTCGAGCCTGACGCGCCTCTTTCTTCCATTGCCTGCGCCTATATCCGCGCCCGCGGCGCGGATCGCCTCTGCTCCTACGGCGACTGGGCGGCGCTCTCCGACGAGTGCGACGCCGCCACCGCCGAGTATCTCAAGGGCGAAGTCTCCGACGGCATCATCGCCCCCTCGTTCAGCGAGGAGGCGATCGCTATCCTGAAGACGAAAAAGGGCGGCAAGTACAACATCGTACAGATCGACCCCGCCTACGTTCCCGCCCCGCAGGAACAGAAGGACGTCTTCGGCATTACCTTCGAGCAGGGACGCAACAACTTCAAGATCGACGAGTCCCTTTTGGAGAACATCGTCACCGAAAATAAGACCCTTCCTGATGATGCGAAGCGCGACATGATCGTTTCGCTCATCACGCTCAAATACACCCAGTCGAACTCCGTCTGCTACGCCAAGGACGGCCAGACCATCGGCGTGGGCGCGGGCCAGCAGAGCCGCATCCACTGCACGCGTCTCGCCGGCAGCAAGGCGGACAACTGGTATCTCCGCCGCCACCCGAAGGTACTCGCCCTGCCATTTGTCGAAGGCATTCGCCGCCCCGACCGCGACAACGCCATCGACGTCTACATTTCCGACGAGTGCGAAGATGTGCTTGCTGACGGCGCGTGGCAGCGCGTTTTCAAGGAGCGCCCCGAGGCGCTGAGCGCACAGGAGCGCAAGGAATGGATCGCGCGCCAGAGCGGCGTGACCGTCGGCTCCGACGCGTTCTTCCCCTTCGGCGACAATGTTGAGCGCGCGAGAAAGAGCGGCGTTTCCTACATTGTTGAACCCGGCGGCTCGATCCGTGACGACAACGTCATCGAGACGGCGAACAAATACAATATCACCATGGCGTTTACCGGTATGCGCCTGTTCCATCATTGATCAAGGAGGAACGAACGAATGAAACTCATGGTCATCGGCGGAGGCGGCCGCGAACACGCCATCATCAAAAAGTTAAAGGAGAATCCCGCGGTCGAGGTCATCTACTGCCTGCCCGGCAATGGCGGCATCGCCACCGACGCGGTCTGCGTCAGCGAGATCGGCGCGAAGGACATCTCCGCGCAGGTCGAGTTTGCCAGGGCGCACGGGATCGACTACGCCGTTGTCGCGCCGGACGATCCCCTCGCCCTCGGCGCGGTGGACGCGCTGAGCGCGGCGGGTATTCCCTGCTTCGGCCCCGACAAGAAGGCCGCCGTCATCGAGGCGAGCAAGGCCTTTTCCAAGGATCTTATGAAAAAGTACGGCATCCCCACGGCGAAGTATGAGCTCTTCACCGAGGCGGAGGCCGCCTGCGCCTATATTGAGGCGCAGGGCGCGCCCATCGTCGTCAAGGCGGACGGACTGGCGCTCGGCAAGGGCGTGGTCGTCGCGCAGACGGTCGAGGAGGCGAAAGCTGCCGTTCGCTCCATGATCGAGGACAAGGCCTTCGGCCAGAGCGGTGCGCGCGTCGTCATCGAAGAGTTCATGGAAGGCCCCGAGGTCTCCGTTCTGAGCTTTACCGACGGTGAAACGGTCGTTCCCATGGTTTCCTCCATGGATCACAAGTGCGCGCTCGACGGCGACGAGGGCCCCAACACCGGCGGCATGGGCACGATCGCGCCGAATCCCTGCTACACCAAGGAGATCGCGGCGGAGTGCATGGAAACGATCTTCCTTCCCACGATCCGCGCGATGAAGGCCGAGGGCCGCCCCTTTAAGGGCTGCCTCTATTTCGGCCTCATGCTCACAAAGAACGGCCCCAAGGTCGTGGAGTACAACTGCCGCTTCGGCGACCCTGAAACGCAGGTCGTGCTGCCGCTGCTTTCCTCTGACCTGCTGAGCGTCATGCAGGCCACGACGAACGGGACGCTCAAGGACGTGAACGTTGCATTTTCGAGCGATTCTGCCTGCTGCGTCGTCCTCGCCTCCGAGGGCTACCCCAAGAAGTATGAAAGCGGATTCCCCATCACAATGAGCGAAGAGGCTGCCGCACATACTTATGTCGCGGGCGCAAAGAAAAATGGCAATGCGCTTCTCACCGCGGGTGGGCGCGTGCTCGGCGTTACCGCCGTCGCTCCCACGCTGGAGGAAGCCGTGAAGGAGGCGTACCGTCTCTCCGGCGAGGTCGACTTTGCCAACAAATACTGCCGCAGCGACATTGGCCGCAAGGCTCTGGCTGCGCAAAAGGAGAGAGAGTAAATGGTTTATCGCGTATGTGTTGAAAAAAAGCCCGGCCTTGCGCCTGAATGCGCGAGCCTGCTGTCCGATTGCCGCTCGTTCTTAGACCTCGAAGGTCTGGAGCGCGTGCGCATCTGGAACCGCTACGATGCAGAGGGCATGGACAAAGACCTCTTCGACTATGCCTGCACCACCGTCTTTTCCGAGCCGCAGCTCGACCTGACGAGCGAGGAGACCGACGTTTCCGGCGCTGCCGCCGTGTTTGCCGTCGAGCCGCTGCCCGGCCAGTTCGATCAGCGCGCCGACAGCGCGGCACAATGCATCCAGCTTTTGAGCCAGGGCGAGCGTCCGCGCATCCGCACGGCAAAGGTCTACGCGCTCTACGGCACGCTGACGGATAAGGACGTCGAAGCCGTCAAACGCTATGTCATCAACCCCGTTGAGAGCCGTGAGGCCACGCTTGCAAAGCCCGAAACGCTTGCGGAAAACCTCTCCGATCCCAAGAGCGTCGCTTCGGTCGAGGGCTTTATCACCATGGACGATGCTGCGCTCTCTGCGCTCCTTTCCTCCATGGGCCTTGCCATGGATTTGGACGATCTCAAGACCTTGCAGGCCTATTTCCGCGAGGAAGAGCACCGCGATCCCACCGTGACCGAGGTGCGCGTGGTCGATACCTACTGGTCCGACCACTGCCGCCATACGACCTTCTCTACGCATCTTGATGAGATCACGATCGAAGATCCCGCCGTCAAGGGCGCGTATGAGCGCTACCTTGCCGCGCGCGAAGAGGTCTACGGCGCGGAAAAGGCTGCCAAGCGCCCCCAGACGCTGATGGACATTGCGACCATCGGCACCAAGACCCTCAAAAAGCGCAGCTTGCTGCCCGAGCTCGACGAGAGCGAGGAGATCAACGCCTGCTCCATCCACGTTCCTGCCAAGGTGAACGGCGAGGAGCAGGACTGGCTGCTGATGTTCAAAAACGAAACGCACAACCACCCCACCGAGATCGAGCCCTTCGGCGGCGCTGCTACCTGCATCGGCGGCTGCATCCGCGACCCGCTCTCCGGCCGCGCTTACGTCCATCAGGCGATGCGCGTGACGGGCGGCGGCGACCCGAGAAAGACCCTTGCCGAGACTCTGCCCGGAAAGCTCCCTCAGCGCAAGCTCGCGCAGACCGCTGCGGCAGGCTACTCCTCCTACGGCAACCAGATCGGCCTTGCCACGGGCCATGTCGCCGAGCTTTACCACGAGGGCTACATTGCCAAGAGACTCGAGTGCGGCGCGGTCGTTGCCGCGGCACCTGCCAATAACGTTGTGCGTGAGCGTCCCGCTCCGGGCGACGTTGTGATCCTGCTCGGCGGCCGCACCGGCCGCGACGGCATCGGCGGCGCGACCGGTTCTTCGAAGAGCCATGACTTAAAGTCGCTTACCACCATGGCAAGCGAAGTGCAGAAGGGCAACGCGCCCGAAGAGCGCAAGATCCAGCGCCTGTTCCGCAACGGCGAGGTGACGCGCCTCATCAAGCGCTGCAACGACTTTGGCGCGGGCGGCGTGTCTGTTGCCATCGGCGAGCTGGCCGACGGTCTTGCCATCGAGCTTGACGCCGTGCGCAAGAAGTACGAGGGGCTGGACGGCACCGAGCTTGCGATCTCCGAATCGCAGGAGCGCATGGCGGTCGTCGTCGCGGCGGAGGACGAGGAAAAGTTCATCGCTGCCGCGCAGGCCGAAAACCTGGAGGCCTACCGCGTCGCAGTCGTCACCGAAAGCCCCCGCATGGTCATGCACTGGCGCGGACAGACGGTTGCCGACCTTTCGCGCGCGTTCCTCGACACGAACGGCGCGGTCAAGCACGCAAGCATTCGTGTAGAAGCTGGGGAAAAGCAGGCAGAGTCCGCTTGCGCGCCGCGCACGCTGCGCGATATGGCGGGCAGCCTCAAGAGCGCGTCCCGCCGCGGCCTCGCCGAGCGCTTCGACTCCACCGTCGGTGCGTTCTCGCTGCTCATGCCCTTTGGCGGCAAGACGCAGCGCAGCCCCTCGCAGGCGATGGCGGCGCTGCTGCCGGTGCTGCCGGGCAGCAAGACCGAGCAGGGCAGCGTGATGGCATGGGGCTGCGACCCCGACGCACTGAGCGCCGATCCTTACACGGGCGCGCACAGCGCGGTCTACACCTCGGTTGCTAAGATCGTCGCCGCCGGTGCAGACTATCACAAGGCATATCTCACCTTGCAGGAATTCTTTGAAAAGCTCCGCAGCGAGCCTGCGCGCTGGGGCAAGCCCTTCTCCGCGCTGCTCGGTGCGCTCGATGCCCAGCTTGAACTGGGCGCTGCCGCCATCGGCGGCAAGGACTCCATGTCCGGTACCTTCCTTGACCATGACGTGCCGCCGACGCTTATCTCCTTCGCCATCGCGCCCGTGCTGGCAGGCGAGATCGTGACGACTGACTTCAAGGCTGCCGGTCGCGGCGTTTACCTCTTCGCCGGCGCGACGCCCGAAGAGCAGAAAGCGGCGTGGGAACGCTTTACCGCGCTTGCCCGCGCGGGCAAGGTCGCAAGTGCATGGGCGGTTGAAAATGGCCTTGCCGAGGCAGTTTTCAAGATGTCGCTCGGCAATGAGATCGGCTTTGCCGCCGAAAAGACTGCGCGCGACTGGTTTGCTCCCATGCCCGGCGCGATCGTCGCCGAGCTGACGGAGGAAGTTTCCGATGCTGTGCGCATCGGCGCGACCACAGCGGAAAAGACCATCTCCCTCGGCAGCGACGAGGCGAGCATTTCCGAGCTTCTTGCCCTCAATGACGCTGTCCTCGAATCCGTCTACCCGACGAAGACGCAGAGCGCCGGCGCGGTCGAGAGCCTTTCCTATGAAGCGCAGGAGCGCGTTGCTCCCGCGATCAAGCTGGCGCGTCCCAAGGCGCTGATCCCCGTCTTCCCCGGTACGAACTGCGAGTACGATACGCAGCGCGCCCTGCTTGAAGCAGGCGCGGACGCCGAGCAGTTTATTATCCGCAACCTGACAAGCGCCGACGTTGCTGACAGCGTGGAGCGCTTTGCCAAGGCGGTCAAGGATAGCCAGATCATCGTGGTTCCCGGCGGCTTCTCCGGCGGCGACGAGCCCGACGGCAGCGCCAAGCTCATCACGGCCTTCTTCCGCAGCGCTGCGGTCAAAGAACAGGTCACCGATCTTCTTAATCGCCGCGACGGCTTGATGCTCGGTATCTGCAACGGCTTCCAGGCGCTCATCAAGCTCGGCCTTGTGCCCTACGGCAAGATCATGGATACCGATTCGGGCTGCCCGACGCTCACCTACAACGTCATCGGCCGTCATCAGTCCCGCCTTGTGCGCACGCGCGTGTGCTCCAACAAGTCCCCATGGCTTGCCGGCACGAAGGTCGGCGACATCTACACCGTGCCCATTTCCCATGGCGAGGGCCGCTTCCTCGCCTCGGAGGAGCTTGTCAAGGCGCTTGCTGCCAACGGCCAGATCGCCACGCAGTATGTAGACCTTGACGGGTGTGCTACAATGAATGCAGCGTTTAACCCCAACGGCTCGCTCTGCGCCATCGAGGGCATCACCTCGCCCGATGGCCGCGTGCTGGGCAAGATGGGGCATACCGAGCGTATCGGCAAGAACCTCTACCGCAATGTCCCCGGCCAGTATGAGATGGAGCTGTTCACCTCTGCTGTGCGCTACTTCAAGTAAAATAAGAAGAGAGGAGCAGATCTATGGCTTACTATTATCCCGAACCTTCTCACACGTTCAGCGAATATCTTCTCGTTCCCGGCTATACCGCGGAGGACTGTGTTCCTGACAACGTTTCACTCAAAACGCCCCTCGTGCGCTATCGCAAGGGGCAGGAGGAGTGCCCCATCAGCCTGAATATCCCGATGGTCTCGGCGATCATGCAGTCTGTCTCGAACGACACGCTTGCTATCGCCCTTGCCAAGGAGGGCGGCCTTTCTTTCATCTTCGGCTCTCAGTCCATTGAGAGCGAGGCGGAGATGGTGCGCCGCGTGAAGAGCAGCAAGGCGGGCTTTGTGCCGTCTGCTTCCAATCTGACGCCCGAGCACACGCTTGCCGACGTGCTCGCGCTCAAGGAAGAGAACGGCTTTTCCACCGTCGCCGTCACCGAGGACGCAACGCCCAACGGGAAGCTCCTCGGCATCGTGACGAGCCGCGACTACCGCGTGAGCCGCATGAGCACGGACGTCAAGGTGCATGAGTTCATGACGCCGCGCGAAAAGCTTATCACCGCCCCTGCCTCCACCACGCTCAAGGAGGCCAACGACATCATCTGGGAGCACAAGCTCAACGCGCTGCCCATCGTAGATGAAAACGACCACCTGCTCTACTTTGTCTTCCGCAAGGACTATGCCGAGCACAAGGAGCACCCCCTTGCCCTGCAGGACGGTAAGAAGCGCTATCTCGTCGGCGCGGGCATCAACTCCCGCGACTATCGCGAGCGCATTCCTGCGCTTGTTGAGGCCGGCGCAGACGTGCTGTGCATCGACTCGTCCGAGGGTTACTCCGTCTGGCAGAAGAAGGTTATCGACTACGTGCGCGAAAACTACGGCAGCAGCGTGAAGATCGGCGCGGGCAACGTCGTCGACCGCGACGGTTTCCGCTTCCTCGCCGAGTGCGGCGCAGACTTTGTCAAGGTCGGTATCGGCGGCGGCTCGATCTGCATTACGCGCGAGACCAAGGGCATCGGCCGCGGTCAGGCCACCGCGCTCATCGAGGTTTCCGCTGCGCGCGACGAATACTTCCGCGAGACGGGCGTGTACGTCCCCATCTGCTCCGATGGCGGCATCGTTCACGACTATCACATGACGCTCGCGCTCGCCATGGGCGCGGACTTCCTGATGCTCGGCCGCTACTTCGCTCGCTTCGACGAATCGCCGACGAACAAGCTGCTTGTCAACGGCGTGTACGTCAAGGAGTACTGGGGCGAAGGCTCGAACCGCGCGCGCAACTGGCAGCGCTACGACCTCGGCGGCAAGACGGGGCTTGCCTTCGAAGAGGGCGTGGATTCCTACGTCACCTACGCAGGCTCTTTGCAGGACAACGTCGCAAGAAGCCTTTACAAGGTCAAGTCCACCATGTGCAACTGCGGTGTGACGACGATCCCCGACCTGCAGAAGAACGCGAAGCTCACGCTTGTCTCCGCCACCAGTATTGTTGAGGGCGGCTATCACGACGTGACGCTGCGCGCGACCAGCAGCGGCAACAACTAAACATCCCCAAAACGACAAAAAGCGGTTCCCAAACGGGAACCGCTTTTTTCATGTTTGATTATTTGCGAAATGCTGCGCACTCCTGCGAGACCACCCTGCCGCTGGCCTCATAATAACAATATGGTACGTGCGCACGTCGCGCTCGCTACAAGCTTCCGCTCAGGTACGCACCGTCAACTATTAAGGATGCGCGCTTAAAAAGAAGGACGAGCGTGTGAACCGTAAGCCAGAAATGCTCTTTTTGCGCATTGGCAGGACACAGAAAAACAAGGAGACAGCATTTTGCGCTGATGATCGAATGCTATTCCGATAAGAGAATGCGGTCGTTGTCCAGCTCGTGTCCGGCGCCCGCCTTGAAGCGCGCGATGAGATCGTCCACGCTCATGCCCGCGCGCTCATCGCCCGCAACGTCGAGCACGATGTGTCCGTCGGACATCATCAGCGTGCGGTTGCCGAGCGTAAGCGCCTGATGCATGTTGTGCGTGACCATCAGGCAGGTGATGCGGCTCTCTGCCACGACACGGCGGGTGAGGGCAAGCACCTTTTCCGCCGTTGCGGGGTCAAGCGCCGCGGTGTGCTCATCAAGGAGCAGCAGCTGCGGTGGCACCATCGTTGCCATGAGGAGCGTCAGCGCCTGGCGCTGTCCGCCGGAGAGAAGACCAACAGGGTTTTTCATGCGATCCTCGAGACCCATGTCGAGCTGCCGGAGCTGATCGGCGAAGAAGGCCTTGTCCTTCTTGCTGATGCGGCTGAAGGGATTGCCGTGCGCCGCGCGCAGGTACGCAAGCGCAAGGTTTTCCTCGATCGTCATGTTTGGCGCAGTGCCGCGCAGGGGGTCTTGAAAAAGCCGCCCGATACGGCGGGAGCGCTCGTGCTCGGGCAGGAAGGTAATGTCCTCCCCGGCGAGCGAAATGCTGCCCTCGTCGACATAAAAGCTGCCCGCGATGGCGTTGAAGAGGGTCGATTTGCCCGCACCGTTCGAGCCGACGATGGTGACGAAGTCGCCCTCGTCCAAGTGAAGCGATAGTTCCGTGAGAGCCTTTTTTTCATTCACTGTGCCGGGATTGAAGGTCTTGGAGATCTTCTTGATATCTAACATCTTACGCGCCCTCCTTCGTTCTGGCAGACATCTTGCGCTTTTGGAACGCGAACCACCTGCGAATGCTTGGCGAGGCGATGGCCAGCGCCACGATGACCGCCGTCAGGAGCTTTAAGCACTCGACGGGGACGATCTTTGTGTAGAAAACGATGGCATAGATGAAGCGGTAGACGATCGAGCCGAGAATGGCGGCGATGACGCCCTTTTTGACGCTTCTGCGGCCGAGCAGCGTTTCACCGATGATGAGGCAGGCGAGGCCGATGACGACGATGCCCGTGCCGGAGTTGATGTCCACGGTTTTCTGATACTGCCCCACGACAGCGCCGGAGAGCGCCGTGAGCACATTGGCAAGGCACAGCCCCACGGTGATCGTAAACGAGGGGTTCAGAGAAGAGGCGCGCACCATGTCGGGATTATCGCCCGTGGCGCGAATGGAGAGCCCCATGCGCGTGCCGAGAAACAGCACCAGCAGCAGCCCTGCGAGAATCGTGACGCTGGCAGCGAGCAGCAGCTCGTACCAGTCCCCGCCGATGCCACGGTCGCGCAGCATTGTGAAGACGGTTCTGCCGCCAAGCAGGCTCTGGTTCGACTTCCAGCCCATTGCCATCAGATTGACGGTATAGAGGCCGGTATTGGTAATGATGCCGGCCAGAATGCTCGGCACGCCGAGCTTCGTCTGCAAAAAGGCGGTGACAAAGCCTGCGCACGCGCCTGCGAGCATCGCGGCAAAAATGGCGAGAATGGGGTGCCCTGCCGCCGTCACCGTGACGGACACGGCTGCGCCGAGGACAAAGCATCCGTCGGTCGTCAGATCTGCGATATCGAGAATGCGGTAGCTCAAAAAGAGTGCCATTGCAATGAGTGCGTAGAGGAAGCCCAGTTCAAGGGCGGTTTGCGTGATGATGAGCATGGGAGAAGTCTCCTTTCATGCCGATGCCCCCGGCGAAAAGCCGGGGGACGGCAGTACGTTGTTGGGAACGGGAATGCAGCTTAGTCCTTGGTGGTCGTGACCTCAACGACGATGCCCATACTGTCGAAGCAGGAATACTCGGCCTGCTTGCCGATCATGGCGGCGGTGTCGGTGTTGACGGTGATGATGCCGCCGTCCATCAGGTAGTAGTCCTCCATGGAACCCATGCCCTCGGTGATGGCAGAGTAAGCAAGGTCAGCGGTCTTGGTGCCGAGATCGGTATAGTTCACGCCGCAGGTGGCATAGGCGCCGTTGCAGACAAAGGAATCAGCGCCGGTGTAGTGGGGAATGCCATTTTTGGCAAAGTCCTCGGCGATGGCCAGCTCAGCGGCCATGATGACATTGTCGGTCGGGGTAAAGACGGCGTCCACGCCATCGGCGATCAGCGCGGAAGCGGCGGCAACGACCTCGTCGTTCGTGTTGGCGGTCTGCTCAACGTACGCGATGCCCTTGGCATCGAGATAGGCCTTTGCGTCGGCGATGGGCTTGGCGGAGTTCGGCTCGGAGAGGGAGTAGAGGAGGCCGACCTTGGCAACGTTCGGGTTCTGGGCGAACATCATGTCCATGATGAACTCGGTATTCAGCGCATCGCTCGTGCCGGTCACATAGTCGATGCCGGTCAGGTTTGCCGCTGCGGGATCAGAGATGGCGGCGTAGACCACGGGGGTCTTGCTGTCCTCGGCGGAGAGGGCTGCGATCTGCGCGGCGCTTGTGGCGATGGGAACGATGGCGTCCACGTTGTCGGCGATCGCCTGATCGGAGAGCTGCTTTAAGATCGTCGGGTCATTCTGACCGGAGGTGACCTCATATTCGATGGTCACGCCGTTGCCGGCGGCGAGCTTGTCAAGCTCGGCGGTGATGGCGTTTGCGATCTCATCAAGGGAAGCGTGGTCGAGCTGCTTGATGACGGCGACCTTATAGGTCTTGCCGTTCTCGGATTCCTGCTGGGCATCGCTGCCGCCATTGTCCGTCTTGCTGCCGCAGGCAGCGAGGGACAGAGTCATCACGCCGGCAAGCGCGAGGGTGAGAAGCTTGTGCATCATGTTGTTTTTCATTTTGGTTTCCTCCAAATATATTTGATTTTGAGCGGCAGATGAACTCCTGCTTTGCCAGAACAGGAGGGGAAAAAGAAAAAAGACCTTTATCCCATATCCATGGGACAAAAGTCATTGAACTTCTGCGATACCACCCAAATTGACGTTTTAGAAAACGCCCGCTCGCTTACGCGCACCATCATACGCGCCCCGATGGATAACGGGTGGGATACCCGTCGGTCTCTACTTGGCGTTCGCCGTTCGATCCGCCCTCCGGAGTCCATTCACCAGCCGTCCGCTGCCCCGATCACACCACCCGGGACTCTCTTTGTGCTTATCTGCGCCGGTTACTTCTCTCCGTCATAGGTTTGAAGCTTTTTACTTGTTGCTTCGCATTATAGCACGGGCATTTTGCTTGTCAAGTGGATTTCGCAAAAATCTTTATTTTCTTTTGCACCAAAATGGCGGAGCAGAAAGAGCGCGGTGCATTGCGCGGCCACGGGTCAAACAGGAGGCTGCCTTCTTTGCAAAAGAGGGCAGCCTCCTGTTCTTATCGGTATTTTGCGGGGAATCACTGCTCCAGCAAGAATCTTGCAACATTATCCATCGCGATCGAAGCTTTTTTCATCGGGAACATCTGGAAAACGTGCCACATTCCCTCGCTGACCTGCAAGCGGCAGAGAACGTTCGCGCGCTTCATCGCCTGATAGAGCGATTCGGAATCGGAATACAGGATCTCATGGTCGCCGACCTGGATGAGCGTCGGCGGGAAGCCTTCAAAGTCTGCAAACAAGGGGGATAAGTCGCTCGAACGGTAGTTTTGTCCCGCGGCATAGGCGAGGCGAACGGCCTCGATGTACTCGGGTGTGAGCATCGGGTCGATCTCCGTGCGCTCGCGGTAGGAAGTACCGGACATTGTCATATCCGTCCACGGAGACATCAGAATGAGCGCGCCGGGCAGGCGGCGGCCGGCCGCTTTCAAGCGGCTGCAAAGCACAAGCGCAAGGTTGCCACCTGCACTGTCGCCTGCGAGGACAATGTCGCGCGCACCGTAGCCTTGCAGCATGAGAAAGTCCCACGCACGCAGCGCGTCCTCCACAGCGGCGGGGTAGGGGAATTCAGGCGCAAGGCGATATTCAAAGCTCAGCACGTCGTAGCCTGTCGCGTGGGCGAGCTTGGAGGACAATACGCGCGAATAGCCAAGGTTGCCGCTTGTGTAGCCGCCGCCGTGGCAATAGAGAATCGCGTGGCGGCTGCCGTGGGGCGCTTTCAGACGTGTCCATGCTGCGCTCATGCCGGAGAGAGCAAATTCTTCATAGTCCATGCCGGCCATCGGGGCAGTCAGTCTGCCGAGCACTTCCTGACTGCGGCGCTGGCGCTCCAGCTCTTCGGCGGTCATGTTTTCCGGTGCGCCGGCGCTGTGCAGCGCCTTGAGCGCGCGCATCAGCGGGTCGAGCCGGGAATTTTCCAGATCGCTTTTTTTCTTCCTGATGATGTGCAGCTTGGATTCCATAGGCGCCTCCCATAATTTTCCGGATCTTGCGTTTGCTTCAGCGTATCATATTTCTGTAAAAAAGAAAAGGGAAATCGTCATCTTTCTTGTCGTGCGCAGCGCTTTGTGCTACAATACTGTCCGAATGATCCTGATACGCGAAGGAGGGGGAAACGATGGCAAAACCGGACAGCAAATGGTATCGGCTCGACAATGCGGGCATTTTGTACTCCGCGCTGCAAAAGGAAGAGTATTCTGCCATCTACCGCTTCTCCGCGCTGATGGAGCGGGACGTTGACCCCACCGCGCTTCAGCGTGCCATTGATCGCTGTATGCCGCGCTTTCCGAGCTTTGCCGTGCGCATCCGCAAGGGCGCATTCTGGTACTATCTTGAGCCGAATACCGCGCCGGGGCCGTTTTTGAAAGAAGATGTGTCCGACCCCTGCCAGCCTGTCCGGTTCAAGGAGGACAACGGCTGGCTCGTGCGCTTTTACTATTACCGCAGCCGCATCTCCATTGAGGTCTTCCATGCGCTGTCCGACGGCGGCGGGGCGATCGTCTTTTTCCGCACACTGCTTGCCGAGTACCTGCGCCAGACCGGCGTTGACGTGCCGCCGGGGAACGGCGTGCTCGACCTTTCCGAGCCGCCGCGCGCGGAGGAGCTGGAGGACGCCTACGCCCGCTACGCGGGACATCATGCGCTGGGGCTGCACCGCAAGCCGAAGGCGTATCAGAATACCGGAACGCCGGAGCCGTTCTATACCTTCCATGTGACGATGGGCTTTGTGCCGCTTCAGGCGCTGCGCGCGGAAGCAAAAAAGTACGGCGCGTCCATCACGGAGTATCTCTCCGCCGTGCTCATCTACGTGATTCTGGAAAAGCAGAAGCGCGAGAAGCCCTATCGACTGCGCCCCGTGGCGCTGGCCGTTCCGATCAACCTGCGCGGCTGGTTCCCGACGGAAACGCTGCGCAACTTTATCACCACGGTGCGCCCCTTTATCGACCCCGCGCTCGGCGACTACACCTTTCCCGAGATCGTCTCGCAGGTGCGCCATTATATGAAGCTGCACATCAACCGCCAGGAGATGCAGGCGGCGTTTACGGGGAATGTCCGCTTTACAAAGAATTTTGCGCTGCGGCTCGTGCCGGTCGCGCTCAAAAATCCCGTCATGGCGCTCAACTACCGTCTGCACGGTGTGCGCCCCTATTCCTGCACCTATACCAATCCCGGCGCTTTTACCGTGCCGCCGGAGATGGCACCGTATATCCGCGGGGCGGAGGTTATTCTCGGGCAGGCGACGGTGCCGCGCTGCCACTGCGCGTCCATCAGTTACGGTGATACCATGGAGATCACCTTTGCCGGGACGCAGGAGGAGACAGACACCGAGCGCGACTTTTTCCGCTTTCTTGTGCGCGCGGGCATTCCCGTGCATGTGGAAAGCAACCGCTGAACGAAAGAAGGAATTTGATGTCATACTGTGTCAACTGCGGCGTGGAGCTGTCAGACGGTGCGGCGAGCTGCCCGCTCTGCGGCACGCCTGCGTGGAAGCCCGACCGGGAAGCGCTGCCCTATTTTCCGACGAAGCCGGCTGTAGTTCCCCCTGCCTCGCGGCGAGCGGCCGCTCTGCTGCTCACGGCGATGCTTGCATCGGTGTCGCTCTGCTGCGGGCTGCTGAACCTTATTTTGCCGACCGAACACCCATGGTCTCTTTACATTGCGGGCGCGGCGGTAATGCTGTGGATCTGGTTTGCGCTGCCGATGCTGGCGCGCCGGATTCCGGTTTTCTTCCGGCTCACGGCGGACGTTGCCGCCATCGGCATCTATGTGTGGATCATTTCCGTTGCGCTGCACGGCGGACGGTGGTTCCGGGGTCTTGCGCTGCCGATGCTCGGCTGGGCCTGCATCGTTGTGTTTTTGCTGAGCTTTTTCCTGCGCGACGGCAGAAGATCGCGCATTTCCACCCTTGCCATGTGCATTGGCGCGGTGGGGCTTCTTGCCCTCGGCGTGGAATACTGCCTCGACCGGTATTTTCTTGGCGCGTGGCAGCCGTCGTGGTCGCTTGCCGTGCTGGTCATCTGCATCGGGCTCATCATTCCGCTGCGCATTGTGCGCCGTGTTCCGTCCCTCCGGGAGGAAGCGCGCAGGCGCTTCAATATGTGAGCAAACGCTTCTAAAATGAAAAACCGCCCTGACACTTTTCGTCAGGGCGGTTTTTTTATGGAAGAATCAGCTGTTTGCCATTCTCTCGCGCAGGCGTGCGATATTTCTCTGAGGGGCGTCGATGGCTTCGCCCTGCATTTCGCTCCAGTCGGTGCGCATGAGTTCGATGACCTTTTCATAGCAGGCGATGGCTGTTTCATAGTCGCCGCGGATCTCGCAGATCTGCGCAATGGCCTCATCAGGGTCAATGAAGCGCGGGGACGGCATGAGCGCCATCGCCTTCTCATAGTCCGCGATGGCCTCGTCGTAGCGCGCGAGCTTGGCGAGCTCGCTCGCACGCATGACGTAGACCTCCCATGTGTCGGGATAGCTTGCGCACATCGTCTCCCACTGGGCGAGCGCGTCATCAATGTGCCCCTCCTGCAAGAGAATACAGCCGAGATAGAAGGCATCGTTGTACGTCGGTTTCAGGCGGTGCATCTGATCCAAGACCTCGCGCGCCTCCGCGCAGCGCCTATCGGCGATGAGAAGGTCCAAAAACCACAGATATGCGCTGTGATTGTCCGGGTGCGTGGCAAGAAAATTCTTGTAAAAGTCGATCGTGCGGTAGTGGTTCGTTGCGTTCCAGTCAAGATACGCGCCGTTTTCGGCGTCAAAAATAGCGTTGTGTGCCTCTTTGCAGTCGGGATTCAGCTCAAGCGATTGACGGGCGAGGGGTGAGGCGAGGTCGTTGTATTCCCGTGCGCGCTTGCAGTAAAGCTGCGCAAGCAGCAGCGTCGCGCGCGGTCTCGTTTCGTCCTCGCGGCACTTTTCCTGCAAAAAGCGTTCCTCTTCGTCAAATTCCTGCTGCGTGAGGAATCTCTTGTCCCAGAGCATGTTGTCGATGCGGGCAAAGCGGCTCTCGTCCGTGAGGGAGAAGAGAGAATCAATGCTTGTTCCCAACGCGACGGACAGCGCGGGCAGAAGCTGGATATCGGGCAGCGAGCTGCCGATCTCCCACTTGCTTACGGCCTGTGCGCTCACGTGGAGGGCTTTTGCCAGCTGTTCCTGCGTCATGCTTTTTGTAAGGCGCAGCGCTTTGATCTTACTGCCAATGTCGATATTCATAAAGGCAAAACTCCGTTTCCTATAAAGTGCGGACGTCCTTGATGTACTCAGTATAGCCCATTGCGGTTGAGTGCGCAATGGAGGGGAAGTTTCGTGTGCTCAAACGGCGGTTGAGCGGCAAAAAGGACGGAAAGCAGCGCTTTCCGCCCTTTTTTGCATATCCGGCAGGCTCAGTCGCCCACGCCGGGATTGAGGACCTTGCCGATGTTCCACAGGTGCGCGACCTGCTGCGCGGCAGCGAGACGCTCCTCGGGCGTTTCATAGCTTGCGTGCGCGGTCTGCGCGCCGCAGTCAACGCAGGTGACATAAACGCACCAGCCCTGCTCATCTTCCACCGTGCCGGTGCCGCGGCAGTAGGGGCAGTCCTGCAATTCAATCTCATAAATCGGATCCATTGACGTATCTTCCTTTCCTCCCGCGCGAAAACGCCTTGGCGCAGGAATTGCACATTACCCGTAGTATAACAAGGAATCGGGCGATTGACAAGCAAAGAAACAGCAAAAATGGGGTGCCTTCAGGCACCCCGTTTTTATCCGTTTGACGGAATCGGCAACTGATATTTCTGCACGTAATGCTCGAAGGTATGCTGAAAGCTGCCGTCGTCGCTTCTTGCCTGACGCAGCGTTTCGTGCAGGTTGAGGTTGTGCTCGCGCGCGTCGATGACGCAGCCGGCGATGTTGGAGCAGTGGTCGGACGTGCGCTCCAAGTCGGTCAGGAGGTCGGAGAGCACAAAGCCGGCCTCAATGCTGCACGTGCCCTGCTGCATGCGCAGGATATGGCGCGTGCGCATCTGCTCTTTGAGCGTGTCGATGACCTGCTCCAGCGGCTCGACCTGCTGCGCAGCGGCGGGATCCTGACCGGAAAAAGCCTTGAGCGAGAGAGAAAGGATCTCGCGGACGGCGGCGGTGAGCACGGACAGCTCGTTGAGCGCGCTGCCGGAGAAGGTGAGTCCCTTTCGCTCCAGCTCCTCTGCGGAGGAGAGAATGTTGACCGCATGGTCGGAGATGCGCTCAAAATCGCCGATGGTCTTTAAAAGCTCGGTCGCTTCCTCGCTCTCGTCGCGCCCCATCTTCTGTGCGCTGAGCTTGACAAGATAGGTGCTGAGAATGTCCTCGTAATGGTCGCAGCGCTCCTCGTCGTCGTGAATGCTCTGAGCAAGCTCGGGTGTGCCGCGGCTGAGGGCGTCGATGGCATTGTCCAGTGCGTGCACAGCGTATCCGGCCATTTCGCAGGCGACGCTGCGGCTCTGGCGCAGGGCGAGCGAGGGCGTGGGGAGAAGACGCACGTCAAGTTCGGTCGTTTGCTCATCCTGCGAGTGTGCGTCGTCAGGAACAATGCGCTTGGCAAGCGTTTCGAGCAGCCCGCCTGCGGGCAGGAGCAGCGCAGTGCAAAGGATATTGAATGCCGAGTGCGCCACGGCGATGCCCGCCATGGAAGCAGATTCATTAAGAAATGCCGGAGCAAGCGCGGCGCGCACGATGCAGAACACCGTCAGCAGCACGACAACGCCGATGACGTTGAAGAGAAGATGGACAACGGCGGCGCGGCGGGCGTTCTTGTTCGTGCCGATGGAGGAGAGCATGGCCGTGACGGTCGTGCCGATGTTCTGCCCCATGATGATGGGAATGGCCGCGGCGTAGCTCACAGAGCCGGTGACGGCGAGCGCCTGCAAAATACCGACGGACGCTGAGCTCGACTGGATCACAGCCGTGAGCAGCGCGCCGGCGAGCACGCCGAGAATGGGATTCTGAAAGGCAACAAAAAGGTTCGTGAAAGCGGGAACGTCCTTCAGTCCCGCAACGGCAGTACTCATCGTTTCCATGCCGAACATGAGCGTCGCAAAGCCGAGCAGGATCATGCCGGTGTCCTTTTTCTTGTTATCCTTGCAGAACATGTAGTAGATGATGCCGATGAGCGCAAGCACAGGTGTGAAGGAGGTGGGCTTTAAAAGCTGTACCCAGAAATTGCCCGAGTCGATGCCGCCGAGGCTCAGAAGCCAGGCGGTAACGGTGGTGCCGACGTTGGCACCCATGATGACGTTGATGGCCTGACGCAGCGTCATGAGACCGGAGTTGACAAAGCCGACCACCATGACCGTGGTGGCGGACGAGCTCTGAATGATGGCCGTGATGCCAAGACCCGTTAAAAACCCGGCGAACACGCTGCCGGTCATTCTGTCGAGAAGAGAGCGGAGCTTGCCGCCCGCGCGGCGCTCAAGCGCCTGCCCCATCAGATTCATGCCGAAGAGGAACAGGCACAGTCCGCCGATCATCGTGAGCACATTGAAAATATCCATATTTTCTATCTTTCCTTTTTCTTTTTTGATCATTCATTCTTAACCAAGTTACAGCATAAAGGAGCATTGTCAAATCCACCATCAGAGAATTGTAAAATTTGTGTAAAATGCGCGCTGCGCAAGGAAATATCAGCCTTCTTCCTCGTTTTGCGCGTGCATGGGCGCATGAACTGGAAAAAAGTGCAGACACTAAGCCCGGCATTTCCCGCGGCGAATACGGCCGCGGCAACAGCACTCGACAACAGTTGGAGGAAGAATATGAAAAAAGATTTTATCGACACCAACGAATGGACCAAGCAGGAGCTGCTCGACATCATCGAACTGTCGCTTGCCATCAAAAAGGCCATCAAGGCAGGGTACTATCCGCCGCTGATGCGGAACATGACGCTCGGCATGATTTTTCAGCAGTCCAGCACGCGCACGCGCGTTTCGTTTGAAACGGCGATGAGCCAGATGGGCGGCCACGCGCAGTATTTAGGCCCCGGCATGATCCAGCTCGGCGGACATGAGACCATCGGCGACACGGGCAAGGTACTCTCAAAGCTTGTGGACATCGTGATGGCGCGCGTCATCGCGCACAAGACGATCGAGGAACTGGGGAAAAGCTGCACGATCCCCGTCATCAACGGCATGTCGGACTACAATCACCCCACGCAGGAGATCGGCGATATGTGCACCATCATGGAGCATCTGCCGCAGGGAAAGAGATTGGAGGATTGCAAAGTCGTCTTCGTCGGCGACGCGACACAGGTGTGCGCATCGCTCGGCTTCATCACGACAAAGCTAGGCATGCATTTTGTCCAGTACGGCCCCCAGGGTCACCAGCTGAACGAAGAACACAAGGAGATCCTGAAGAAGAACTGCGCGCTTTCCGGCGGCAGTTTTCTCGTCACCAACGAGCGTGATAGCGTGCGCGGCGCGGATTTCATCTACACCGATGTGTGGTACGGTCTCTACGAAAACGAGATGCCGAAGGAGGAACGCGTGCGCGTGTTCCATGACTATCAGGTGAACCGCGAGCTGATGCAGCTGGGAAACCTCGGCTGCAAGTTCCTGCACTGCCTGCCCGCCACGCGCGGCGAGGACGTGACAGACGAGGTCGCAGACAGCGATGCTTCTCTCTGCTGGGAGCAGGCGGGCAACCGCCTGACGGCCATGCGCGGGCTTCTCGTCTATCTGACACGCTGCCGCCGCGAGCCGAGTGGTGCACAGATCGCCGCGGCGAAGGAGGAGCTTGACCGGGTGCTGTGCGATAAACTCGGCTGTACGGAGGCCTACTGCGGCATTGCAAGGGCGGAAAAGAGCTGAGAAAAACAATGGAAAAGAATCAATTTCGTCTTGCGGACGTAATCCTGTCGGTCATCTGCGTGGTGTTCGTCGCTGAAGCGGCGGCGCCGGTCGCGTCCATCGGCAACAGCCAGTATTTCTGGTGGGGATTTATGATCCTTGCGTTTTTGCTGCCCTACGGTTTGATCGCCGCCGAGCTCGGTACGGCCTACGCGGGCGACGGCGGGCTTTATGACTGGATCCACGCGGCGTATCCGCAGGGGAAGTGGGCGGCGCGCGCCTCGTGGTACTACTGGATCAACTTTCCACTGTGGATGGCGTCGCTCGCGGTGATGTGTCCGGAACTGCTGCGCGACATCACGGGGCGGCAGATGGGAACCATTGCCTCGCTCGCCGTGCAGCTTCTTTTTATCTGGATCGTCACGCTCATCGCCTGCTATCCCGTGTGCGACAGCATCGTGATCCTGAACGTGAGTGCTGTCATCAAGATCCTGCTGGCGCTGCTCGTCGGCGGACTCGGCGTGTGGTATATCAGCCGCTACGGCTTTGTCAACGATATGTCGGTGCGGACGTTCCTGCCGTCGTTCGACCTCACAAGTCTCTCGTATATCTCGGTCATTATTTTTAACTTCCTCGGTTTCGAGGTCGTGTGTACGTTTGCCGGCAGCATGAGCGAGCCGAAAAAGCAGATCCCGCAGTCCATCGTGACCGGCGGCATCGTCATTGCGGCCATCTATCTTTTTTCGGCCTTCGGCATCGGCGCGGCGGTGGACGTGCGCGAGATCAGCGTGGACTCGGGCCTCATCGACGCGGTGTCGCTGATCCTTGGCGCTGACGGCGGCGTGCTTGTGGGTGTGGTGGCGCTGTTGTTTCTTGTGACGCTGTTCGGCAACATGATCTCGTGGTCAATGGGCGTCAACTCGACGGCGGCGCTTGCCGCAGACCACAACGATATGCCGCGCATTTTTGCAAAGCGATGGGCAAAAAACAACATGCCTGTCGGTTCGGCGGTCGCCTCGGGCGTCGTTGCCTCGGGCGTGTGCATTTTGGGCGTGCTCATCGAGATGGTTACGCCGGATTCCTCGCTCTTTTGGAGCTTTTTTGCGCTGAATCTTGTGATGCTGCTGTTGAGCTATCTTCCCGTGTTCCCAGCGTTTTTGAAGCTGCGGCGCGTAGATGCAAAGACGCCGCGTCCCTTCCGCGTGCCGGGGTCAGATGCGGCGCTGCGCTGCATCGCCTATGTGCCGATGGCGCTCATCATCATTTCTATCATCTTTACCGCCGTGCCGCTCTCGTTTGATGCGGAAACGCTTAAAAGTTTCCTGCCCATCACGATTGGGACGATCCTCAGCGCGGCGATCGGCGAGGTGCTGATCGCGCTGCGCGGGAAAACCGCGCGCAGCTAAGTATGGTTTCATCATAAGGAGATAAATGTATGGCAAGAAGAATTATCGGCACAACGCCGAAGCAGGACGGGTATCGCATGCCCGCTGAATTTGAACCGCAGCAGGGCGTTTGGATGCTCTGGCCCGAGCGCAGCGACAACTGGCGCAACGGCGGAAAGCCCGCGCAGCGCGCTTTTGCCGAGGTCGCAAAGGCCATTGGCCGCTTTGAGCAGGTCACCGTCGGCGCGTCGGTGCGCCAGTATCAGAACGCGCGCGCCCGCCTGCCGGAAAATATCCGCGTGGTGGAGCTTGAGAGCGACGATGCGTGGGTGCGCGACTGCGGGCCGACTTTCCTTGTGAACGACCGGGGCGGCCTTCGCGCGGTGGACTGGGCGTTCAACGCCTGGGGCGGGCTTGTGGACGGGCTTTACTTTCCCTGGGACAAGGACGACCAGGTCGCGCGCAAGATCTGCGAGATCGCGGGCGTGGACAGCTACCGCACGGAAAATTTCGTGCTCGAGGGCGGCTCTATCCATGTTGACGGCGAAGGAACGGTGCTGACGACGGAGATGTGCCTGCTCTCCGCGGGGCGCAACCCGGACAAATCGAAAGAAGAGATCGAAAAAATGCTGCTCGACTATCTCGGCTGCGAAAAGGTACTGTGGATCAAGGACGGCATCGACCCCGACGAAACGAACGGACACATCGACGACGTTGCCTGTTTCGTTGCGCCCGGTGAGGTCGCCTGCATCTGGACGGAGGATAAGAACCACCCGTTCTACGAGCAGGCGCAGGCAGCGTACCGCTTTCTGAGCGGCGCGACGGACGCAAAGGGGAGAAAACTCAAAGTCCACAAGTTGTGCCTGACGAAAAAACCGTGCCTCCTTGAAGGGGCGGACACCATCGACGCGGTGGAGGGGACGATCCCGCGGGAAAACGGCGAGGTGAGCATCGCGTCGTATATGAACTTCCTCATTGTCAACGGTGCGGTGATCCTGCCGCAGTACGGCGACGAAAACGACGCGCTCGCTGCCCGGCAGGTGCAGGAAATGTTCCCCGACCGTGAGGTCGTTCCCGTGCAGACGCGCGAGGTTGCCTTCGGCGGCGGTAACATCCACTGCATCACCCAGCAGCAGCCCACGGCCAAAGCGTAAAGTGCAAGCCGCCCGCAGACATCCTGCGGGCGGCGCTTATTATGCGGATCTGATCTGCTCGCGGGCGATGCGGATGAATTCGGAGAGCACACTCCACGGATACGAGCGCCTGAGATAGCCAAAGCAGATGGGATACGACGCACTGGGGCAGAGGGGGAGAATGTGCAGCTGCGCGAGCTGCTCGGGCGAGAGCGCTGTTTGCAGTAGATTTTCCGGACAGAAGCACGCGCCCACGCCCTGCACGCAGAGCGCGAGCAGCGTTTCGACATTTTCCGACGTCGCCTTGCTGATAGGCGAGATGCCCGAGGCGCGCAGCAGCTCGCGTCCAATGCGTCCGCCAATATCTGCGGCTGAGCCGAGAACGAACGGGCAGTCGCGCAGCGAGTGCAAGTCCCCTGCGGCGATCTCATTGCGGCGTACATCGAGGTCGATCTGACACTGCACAAGAAGACTGTCCACAAGGCAGAGGACAGTGTGCTCAGTGTAGTAGTCGGCGAGCTCGATGCTGGGCGGCGCCTTAGGATAGGCGGCGATGGCAAGGTCAATGCCGCCGCTGAGCAGCGCCTTTTGAATGGCGTCGTTCGAGCACTCGCGCAGCATGATCTCAACATTCGGGTACTGACGCTGAAAGGCAGGGATCAGGCGCGGCATGATGGCGCGGCCGCGCGTGAAGCCAATGCCGACGCGCAGCTCGCCCTTCTGATTTTCGGAAATATCGCAGAATTCGCGCTCCATTGTCTGCCGCGTCTGCCCGATAGATTCAGCATAGTGCAGAAACTTCCGGCCCGCGTAGGTGAGCTCAAGCGGCGTGCGGCGCACAAGGAGCGTGCAGCCAAGCTCCTTTTCAAGTCCCGCAATGTGGGACGAGAGCGACTGCTGCGTGATGTGCAGCGCTTCAGCGGCGCGGGTGAAGTTTTTCTCCCGCGCGAGCACGAGAAAATAGTCAAGGGAATGAAAATTCACGGGAGTTCTCCTTTCACAGTTGTTTCTTGTAGAATATATCAATTTTAACAGTTTTACAAGCATAAAAGCAGGAATTATACTGTGGGCAGAGCACATGAAACGGCAGGAGAAGATTTCCTTTTTCCACCGCGCGTGCTAAGATAGCGTACTGTATTGAAAAAGGATAGGGGAGGACTGAGATGGCTGCAATCGTTCTTTTTTGTCTGGCGCTGATGGCCTGCCTTGTGCTGCGGGCCAATATCCTCTATGCGCTTTTGGCAGGGTTGGTGATCTTTACGCTGCACGGCAGGCAGCAGGGTTTTTCCTGGAAGGAACTGGGAAAAATGATTGGTGCGGGCGTGAAAACGTCGGCGAGTGTGCTGCTCGTCTTTCCTCTCATCGGCATGCTGACTGCCCTCTGGCGCGCATGCGGCACGCTGCCGTTCATCATCTGCTGTGCTGTCGACCTCATCCGGCCGCAGATCCTGCTGCTGATGACATTCCTGCTGAATTGCGGCGTTTCGATGCTGATGGGGACGGCGTTCGGCACGGCGGCGACGATGGGCACCATCTGCGTGAGTGTGGGCGTGTCGATGGGCATGGATCCGGTGCTGCTTGGCGGAGCGATGCTCTCCGGCGTTTATTTCGGCGACCGCTGCTCGCCGGTCTCAACGAGCGCGCTGCTTGTGAGCGAGCTGACGGAGACGAATATCTATGATAACATCAAACGCATGCTGAAAACGGCGCTTGTGCCGTTCCTCCTCAGCTGCGGCATTTACACCGCGCTTGGAATGCTGAAAAGCGACGGCGGTGCGGCGGGCGAGTTGTGGTCGCTCTACGGACGCGAGATGGCGCTGCACTGGGTCATGTGCCTGCCGGCGGTGCTCATTCTGGCGCTGTCGCTCCTGCGCGTGAAGGTCAAGCGGGCAATGGCGGCGAGCATTTTGGCATCGGTCGTGCTGTGCGCTTTTCTTCGCCGTCTGGACGCGGTGACGATCCTCAAGACCGCGGTTTGGGGCTACACGGCGGCGGACGCCGAGGTCGGCGCAATGCTCAACGGCGGCGGCATCCTCTCGATGCTGCGCGTGGCAATGATCGTGACGATCTCGTCAGCCTATTCCGGCATTTTCCGCAAGACGGGTCTGCTTGACCGGCTCTGCGCGCGCATCACGGCTTTGAGCGAAAAGACCTCGCCCTACGCCGCCATGCTGCTGACGGCGCTCCTGGCGGGACTTCTTGCCTGCAACCAGACGCTGACGATTATTCTGACACATCAGCTCTGTGCGCCGTTACAGCAAAGCAAGGAACAGTTTGCCATCAACCTTGAAAACAGCGCCGTGGTCGTTGCGCCGCTCATTCCGTGGTCGATCGCGGGAGCAACGCCGCTGTCAGCGGTCGGCGCGCCGTTGACAGGCATGGCGCTGGCGTGCTTTTTATACATTCTGCCCCTGTGCGAACTTGTGCGGCACGCTGCCTCGTCCCGCCGGTAAGAAATGAGAAGGCCCGCTTACAGCAGTGCTGTAAGCGGGCTTTTTGTGATCGTTTTTAGGTGAGATCAGCCGACAAGCATCTCGGTATCCATGGCGATCATCAGTTCCTCATTCGTGGGAATGAGAAGGACGGTGACCTTGGAATCGGGCGCGGAGATGACGCGCTCTTCGCCGCGGACCTTGTTGGCGTCCTCGTCCATCTTAACACCCATGAACTCGAGGCCGGAGGCGATGGCCATGCGCTGGGAAGCGCTGTTCTCGCCGACACCTGCGGTGAAGATGATGGCGTCCACGCCGCCCATCGCGGCGGCATACGCACCGATGAGCTTCTTCACGCCGTAGTTGAACATATCGACAGCAAGGCCGGCGCGCTCATTGCCCTGCTCGAAGGCCTCTTCGAGATCGCGGAAGTCGGAGCTGACGCCGCTGACGCCCATGACGCCGGACTTCTTGTTGAGGACATTGACCATCTCCTTGATGTCCATGCCGTACTTGTTCATCAGGTACTCGAGGATACCGGCGTCAATGTCGCCGGAGCGGGTACCCATGGGAAGACCGGCGAGCGGGGTGAAGCCCATGGAGGTGTCGACGCTCTTGCCGCCGTCGACCGCGGTGACGGAGGAGCCGTTGCCGAGGTGGCAGGAGATCAGCTTGAGCTGCTCGATGGGCTTGCCGAGCATATCGGCCGCGCGCTGGGAAACATACTTGTGAGAGGTGCCGTGGAAGCCGTAGCGGCGAACCTTGTCCTTCTCATAGTACTCGTAGGGAATGGCATAGGTATAGGCCACGGGGGGCATGGTCTGGTGGAAGGCGGTGTCGAACACGGCGACCATGGGAACGCCGGGCATCAGCTCCTGGCAGGCCTTGATGCCGATGATGTTGGCGGGGTTGTGGAGCGGGGCGAGGGGGTTGCACTCCTCGATGGCGTGCATGACCTCATCGGTGATGACGACGGACTTGGCAAACTTTTCGCCGCCGTGAACAACGCGGTGGCCGACCGCGTCGATCTCCTTCATGGAGGAGATCACGCCGTTCTTCTCATCGACAAGCGCGTTCAGCACAGCCTGAATGGCCTCGCTGTGAGTGGGCATGGAGACGGAAGCGGCCTTGACAGCTTCCTTGCCGGGCAGCTGGGGCTTGTAGGTGAACAGACCGTCGATGCCGATACGCTCGCACAGACCCTTGGCAAGCAGCTCGCCCGAAGTGGGGTTGAGCAGCTGATACTTCAGGGAAGAAGAACCTGCGTTGATGACCAGAACATTCATAAGTATACTCCTTTTTCCGAGGGCGGCTTGCATTGCGCCCAGATTTCCGATAGAATACATACAATAGATTGAATGTACAATTCAATACAACTTATATTATAACAACTTTTTTGGCAAAGACAAGTAAATTTAACAAAACGTTACTCTTTTGTAACCGCTTTGAGAGGACTTTCATGAGAGTATTTGGTATAATATGCGAATATAATCCTTTCCACTGCGGCCACAAGTGGCAGCTCGACGAGCTGCGGCGCAGGAATGGGACGGAGGAATGCGGCATTGTGTGCGCGATGAGCGGCGAGTTTGTCCAGCGGGGCGATTTTGCCATCGAACGCGCGCATGCGCGCGCCGAGGCCGCTGTGCGCGGCGGGGCAGACCTCGTGCTTGAATTGCCGCTGCCGTGGTCGATCGCCTCGGCGGAGGGCTTTGCCCGCGGCGGCGTCGGCGTTCTGAACGCGACGGGTATCGTTGATACGCTGGTATTCGGCAGCGAGTGCGGCGAAACGGAGAAGCTGCGCCGCGCAGCGGAAGCACTGCTGCGGAAAGAATTTTCCGAGCGGCTGCACGATGAGCTTTCAAAAGGGCTGTCATTTGCCGCGGCACGGGAAAGTGCCGCGCGGGCGCTGATCGGCGAAGATGCTGGTGTGCTTGCCGAGCCAAACGATATTCTGGGCGTAGAGTACTGCAAGGCACTGCTGCAAAGCGGCAGTACGATCACGCCGCTTGCGATGGAGCGCAGAGCCGTGGGTCACAACGAGGGCGCGGCAGGGGGCTTCGCCTCGGCGAGCTATATCCGCGCGCTGCTTGCTGGCGGCGAGGACGCATCTGCCTTTTTAACGGCGGAAAGCGCTGCGATCTACGCCCGCGAATGCGCGGCGGGACGCGCGCCGGTGACGATGAAGGGAGCGGAGCGGGCGATGCTTTCGCGCCTGCGTATGCTGGAGGAAGCGGACTTTGCCAGCTACGACAGCGGTGGAGAGGGACTCTACCGCCGCTTTTATGCCGCGGTACGAACGGCCGCCTCTGTTGACGAGCTGCTCGGCACGGTGAAAACGAAGCGCTATGCCTATGCGCGGCTGCGGCGGATGCTGCTTGCGGCGTATCTTGACATAGCGGCGGCAGAATTGCCGCAGGAGATCCCGTATCTGCGCGTTTTGGCGTGCAATGAGCGGGGAAGAATGCTGCTCAGAGCGATCAAAAATGAGGGGAGCGCGCCGGTGCTGACCAAAAGCGCCGATGTGCGCTCGCTGAGTGAAGAGGCACAGAGGCTCTTTGCGCTCTCTGCGCGGGCATGCGATCAATATGTGCTTGCTTACCCTGAGCTGCGCGCTGCCAAAGGCGGCGGCGCGTGGACGCAGGGGCCTGTGATCGTTTGAGGAGGATTTCCTCAAACCCTGAAAGGAGACTATGATGAAAAAATGGATGATGCTGCTTTGCTGCGTACTGGCACTGAATCTTGCCGCATGCGGCGCAAAGGAGGAGGGCGCGGCGGACAGGGTCGGCGCGCAGGGCGCGCTGCATTTTGAAGTTGCAACGCAGGTCTATGAAAACGAATACAAGGCCGACGACGGCACGGTGCTGATGGCGGAGCGCTACGAGCTGCCGATGCTTGAGCTGCGCACGGAAAGCGGCGAGCTTTATACGCCTGCGGAGAATGTGACGGCCAACGACGGCGCGGTCGATACGTCGCAGCTCACGGCGCAGAATGCCTTCAATACGGAAATGAACAACGTGCTCGCAGGGCTTCAGTCCGATGCGGCGCAGGTCGCTTCGGAGGCAAAGGAACTCTATGCCGGGGGAGGTTCGAGCGCGTTTACAGAGGGAAGCTTTTGGACGAGCGAGCTGACCATGGCGCAGACCTATATGACCGAGGGGAAGCTCCTGAGCATCGCGGCCGAGGGCTACACCTACTACGGCGGCGTGCACCCCAACAGCTACAGCCGCGCGTGGAACTTCGACCTGACGACGGGAAAATTCCTGACGGCAGATGATCTGGCGGACGAAAGCAGCCGCTACGGCGATGCTTCGACCTTCCAGAGGGCCATCTATTGGCAGATGCTCAATGAGGTCGAAGAAAAGCGCATGGCTGATGTATACTTTTCCGATTACGATTCCTATTTGCATGATTTTCCGACATTTGCCACACTGAACTTTACGGAAGACGGCCTGACGGTAACGTTTGACCAATATATTATTGCACCTTACGCGGTGGGGCCGCAGGAGTTCCAGATCCCGTATGACAGCTTTTTCTATACGCTCAGCCGCCACATGCAGTCGCTGCTCGATATGCCGAAAGAAACGGTCGTGCTTGCAGATTACCGTGTGACCGAGGACCTCTGGGCGTGGTTCCACATGACAACGCCGCCCATGGACAACAGCGTGCCGATGGTCGAAGATAACGACGGGAGAGATTACTGCCGCTTCGGCCTTATGAACATCAACACGATGGAACAGCTGCGCACACTGCTCAGAGCGCATGTGACGGAAGAACTGATGAACGAATGGTTTGCGTATTCGCCGGATCGCTTCAAGGAGATCGACGGCAAGCTTTATGTGCTTTCCGCTGACCGCGGCAGCGACACCAGTATCGGCGGTGAGAGCCTCCGGGTCGAGTGGAGCGGCGATACGGCAGGCAAGGTTATTCAGACGATCGACCGCCAGGACTGGAACGATGAAAAGAACACATTTGTGCTCACCGGCGAGCAGGACATTTACGAATATCCCTTCACCCTCACGGACGGACATGCGGTGTTCTCCGCATTCCCGTGCCCGTACTGAAAAAGAAACAGAAAAAGGCTGACCTGTACGTGTCAGCCTTTTTTATGCGGATATGTAGTTTAGCGGTAGCGCTCGCGATGCGCGGTCATGATGTCGGCGAGCAGCACGCCGTTGTCGGGCGGGGTGTAGGTGATGGCGTTCGCACCTGCGGCAATGGTCTTGCGAATGGTCTCATCTCTCGGGCCGCCGGTGGCGATGATGGGGATCTCGGGGTGACGCGCGCGGAGCGCAGCGACAAGCTGCGGTGTTTCCGCGGCGGCGGAGACGTTCAGAATGTCGGCGCCTGCGGCGATACGTGCCTCAGTATCCTGCGTGGCGGAAACGATGGTCGCAACAACGGGAATGTCGATATGCGTGCGGATATCGCGCATGATGTCGGCCGAAACGGGAGCGTTGAGCACAACGCCGTAAGCGCCGCAGTGCTCAGCCTCCATCGCCTGCGCGACGGAACGCGCACCGGAGGTGAAGCCGCCGCCAACGCCGCAGAATACCGGCATATCCGCCACGCTGATGATGGCGCGCGCAATACGCGGCTGGGGCGTAAAGGGGTAAACGGCGATCACCGCGTCGGCATTGCAGCTTGCGATGGTGGCAACGTCGGTGGAAAAGACAAAGGACTTGATCGTTCGGCCGAAGATGCGGATGCCGCTGCACTCCTCGATGCATTCGGGCACCATCAGCATGTGGTTGCGGAGCTTACCGCTGTAACTTGGCGTGGGCGTGGGGGTAAAATCGCTCATAGAAGCACCTTCCTTTCCGTAGGTAACCGATGACCGGTAAAAAATGATGTGGAGGGATCAGTCGACATGACTGCTTGCGCGCATGGCAAGGATCGTCCGCTCGATGAGCGTATCGAGATCCCAGCCGAGCATTGCAGCGCCGCGCTCGATGACCTCGCGCGAGCAGCCGGCGGCAAACTTCTTGTCTTTGTATTTTTTCTTGACGGATTTGACCTCAAGATCGCTGACACTTTTGCTCGGGCGCATGAGCGCAGCCGCGCCGATGAGGCCTGTAAGCTCGTCAGTGGCGAAGAGCACCTTTTCCATTTCGTGCTGCGGCTCGGGCAGCCCGTCGAAGTGCAGGCCGTAGCCGTGGCTCGCGGTGGCGCGGATCAAGCGCTCGTCGAGTCCGTGCTCGCGCATGATCTGCTGCGACTTGATGCAGTGCTCGTCGGGGTAAAGTTCAAAGTCGAGATCGTGCAAAAGCCCGACGATCTCCCAGAAATCCGCTTCCTCGCCGTAGCCGAGCTGTTCTGCGTACCAACGCATGACATCGGCAACGATGCACGCGTGCTTTAAGTGAAATTCGCCCTTGTTGTACTGCGTGAGCAAATCCCACGCCTGCTGCCTGGTATACGCCATAAAAATGCCTCCCTTTGCTTATGGCTGCTCGTCCGTAAAGTGAACGTGATTGAAAATGTGGTCGGAGCAAAAGCAATGGTAGCCTGCGCACTTGCTGCAATAGCGGAACTGAAGCTCGGGATTCGTCACATCGGTGCGGCCGCATACGGCACATTTATGACGAAAGCCCTGCGTCTGCTGCTGATACTGCTCCTGACGCTGCTGATTGCGCACGGTGTTGTGGAAGTGCGAGGCCTGCTTGCTCTGGTGGCGCTCAAGCTGGAAAAAGCGCGTAAGCTCAGGCCAGAAGAAGATGACGAAGTTGAGAAGCGCCACGACCGGCAGAATGGCATAATAGCCGACACCTGCGGAAATGTAGCGGAAAATGTCGAAGAAGAAGTAGAATATATCGAGATAGGCGAGCCACTTCATGCGAATAGGAATGATGAACATGAAGAGTACCTGTGTATCAGGATAGAGCAGGGCAAAGGCCATGAACATGGCAAAGTTGACATAATTCGCACCGTAGACAGGAATGCTGTACCCTGTGATGAGGCTGACGATGCTTGCGCCGATGACGGTAAGCAGCATGCCGCTGAGGTAATAGGTGGTGAACTTGGCCGTACCCCACTGCCGCTCAAGCGCCGAGCCGATCCAGTAGTAGAAGTAGCAGGTGATGAGAAGATAGAAGGGACTTGTGCTCTCGGGGATCAGAACGAAGGTGATAAGACGCCAGATCTGCCCATGGAGGAGTCCATCAAGTGTAAAGGAGAAGAAATTCAGGAAATTGCCGGTGGAAAAACCGGACAGCAGCCCGAGCACCACGTTGCCGATGACCACATAAAGCATCAGGTTCGGAATGCCGAAATTCGGGTGCAGGATACAGAAGCGGTCGATCGCCTGGTTGAGCTTTTTCAATGCGGGATACCTCACTTGTCGTAAATAACATTTGTATCTATTATGACACAGCGCCGGGAAAAAGTCATCAATAAACTTTGAACAAATGCACATTCCAAAATGGAATGAAGAGCAGAAATGCGGAAAGAAACGAATTCTTTCCGCATTCTTAACGCTTGTTCACTTGAGATCGAGCTCGGGCGGCACGTCGATCTCTTCGCCGACGTACTTACCGTTCTTTTTCCTCTGGCGCACGCATTCGGTCAGCAGGTATTCGATCTGGCCGTTGACGGAACGGAAATCGTCCTCCGCCCAGGCGGCGATGGCGGCGTAGAGCTTGGGCGAAAGGCGCAGAGGAACCTGCTTTTTCGCGTTGTCGTTCATGTCGGGTTAATAGAGGCTTCCGGAGTTGACGACGGGCTGCGCGTCGCGGTTGCCGCAGAGCACGACGAGCAGATTCGAGACCATCGCCGCCTTGCGCTCCTCGTCAAGCTCCACCGTGCCATTTTTCGCAAGACGCTCAAGCGCCATTTCGACCATGCCGACCGCGCCGTCGACGATCATCTTGCGTGCGTCGATGATGGCGCTGGCCTGCTGGCGCTGGAGCATGACCGCCGCAATCTCGGGCGCATAGGCGAGATAGGTGATGCGCGCTTCGATGATCTCAAGGCCCGCGTCGGCGACCTTGGACTGGATCTCGTCGCGGATGCGCGCGGCAACGACCTCGCTCGACCCACGCAGGCTCCCCTCGTCGGCGTGACCGTCGCCGGTGGTGTCGATGCCGGGGGCAACGTCATAGGGGTAGATGCGCACGATGTTGCGCAGCGCCGCGTCGCACTGGAGGGAGAGATACTCCTTGTAGTTGTCCACGTTGAAAACGGCTTTGGCCGTGTCGGTCACGCGCCACATCACGGCGATGCCGATCTCCACGGGGTTACCCAGGCAGTCGTTGATCTTCTGGCGGGCGTTGTTGAGCGTCATGATCTTGAGCGAGATCTTCTTGCTGCCGCCCACCTCGACCGCGGCGGACGAGCCCTGCATGGCGACAAGGAGATTGGCGCCCTTGTGGCCGCCGTCCACGTCGCCGGACTGGTTGAGCTTTGTCTTGGCGGCGGGGTTGAAGGACGTGGAGAAGGGGTTGACGCAGTAGAAGCCCTCACCCCTGAGCGTGCCGGTGTACTTGCCGAAGAGCGTGAGCACGAGCGCCTCCTGCGGCTTTAGGACGCGCAGGCCGCACAGCGGGATCCAGCCGAGCGACAGCGCGATGACGCAAAGGACGACAAGGGGCAGAAAGCCCGCATTGATGCCGACGATCAGAAAAACGACCGCGGCGATGTAGAGAACAAGCTCGAGCAGCAGCACGAGCATGCCGTTTTTGTGACCGGTGATGATCTTTTCTTCCATAAAAAGCACCTCCAAACTTGATATCAAAATAATATCACAACAATATGAGATGTCAAGAGGAAAATGAAGAAAAACCGACCGGCGATTGCACCGGTCGGTGAAAAATCAATTATGTGGCAATGACAAACAGGAATCTATCTGGGTATTCCATCATCATTAAAATGTTTTTTCAAAGCTTTTTCTGTCGGATAAATTGATAGAATCATAATAAAACATTGGATTGTCACAAGAATTATCCCCGCAAATCCAATCGTATTCTTATCACTATGGTATAACGGAATATGTATCAAGGCAGATGGTATAACCATTACCCATCCTATTTTCCACCAAAGTTTTCCACAATAGTCATGAGCAAATTTCCATGTATCCATATTTTTCATTGAACGAGTTGTTCTGTATCCTAACATGCTGTTTATATGTTTTGGGCAATGCTTCCACATCATTCTTCCTGCAATGACCATAACAATGGGAATGATCAAATCGCATAGTAACATAAACCACCAAAAGCACATAACATTCACCTCCAAAAGTAGAATTTGACAGAATTATTATGCCACAGCCCGTCAGAAAGCGCAAGAACAGCTGCGGTGGTTTGGACCACCGCGGCTGTTTGGATGATCTGCTTTATGCGTAGTGGTATTTTTTCCGTCCGAGGAGGAAAAGCGTTTCTGTGACGATCAGTGTGAGCGCCTCGGCAACGGTGATGGCGAGCCAGATGCCGTTGATGCCGAGAAGTTTCGGCAGGATCAAAATGGCGGCGACCTGAATGACGAGCGTGCGTAGGAACGAAATGAGCGCGCTGGCCGTGCCGTTGTTGAGCCCTGTGAAAAACGCCGAACCGAAGATGTTGAAGCCGCAGACGAGGAACGAGAGGGCATAGATGCGCAGCGCATTGACCGTCATGTCGCACAGCTCCGCGTCGTAGCCGACGAAAACGTGGGCGATGGGCCGGGCAAGCAGAATGGCGGAGGCTGTCATGGCAAGGCTCGAGAGGAGCGTAACGGTCAGGCTTTTTTTGAGCAGGCTCTTGAGCTCTGCGTGGTTCTGAGCGCCGTAGTGATAGCCGATGACAGGCGTGACCGCGATGGAGTAGCCGAAGAAAAAGGCCATGAAGATGAAGCTGACATACATCAGAACACCGTAGGCGCTGACGCCGTTTTCCTGCGCGATGGCCATGAGACGGATGTTGTAGAGTACGCCGACGAGTGAGGTGGAAAGGTTGCTGACCATTTCGCTCGAGCCGTTGCCGCAGGCGCACGCGAGCGCGCGGAGGTCAAAGCGCGGGCGCGTCAGACGGAGGGGGGAGTCGTTCGGGCGCAGAAAGTAGACGAGCGGGATCAGCGCGCCGACAATCTGGGAAAAGGCCGTTGCGAGTGCCGCACCGAGAAGCCCCAGCGGAAAGACATAGACGAGCAGAAAATCAAGCACCATGTTCGTAAGACCCGCGCAAACCGTCACGCGCAGGCCGAAGTGCGGCTTTTCCGCCGTGGCAAGAAAGCTCTGAAAGCTGTTTTGCAGCATGAAGAAGGGGAGAGACGCGAGCAGCACACACCCGTAGAGCATGCAGTCATCGATCGTGAGGTCGGTCGCGCCGACGGCGTAGGAGATGGGTCGAAGAAAAAGAAGGCACACGCCGCTCAGCACAGCGCCGCCCACCGCGAGCGCCACGACGAGCATGGAGAAGATCTCGTTTGCCTCTTTTTGCTTGCCCTCGCCGAGCGTTTTGGCGATGAGCGCGCTGCCGCCCGTGCCGATCATAAAGCCGAAGGCGGCGAGCGCCATGATGACGGGAAAGATGAGATTCAGCGCGGCGAAGGGGTTCTTGCCGACGAAGTTCGAAACGAAAAAACCGTCGACGATGCTGTAGATCGAGGTGATGATCATCATGAAAATGCTGGGCGCGACAAAGCGCAGCAGCTTTTGATAGGTGAAATGATCGGAAAGGGAAATCTTCATAAAAAGCCTCCAAAGCCTCCGGTTCGTTGAGCGTACATAAAAAAAGCCCGGTCATTTGCCTGACCGGACGCATCCGACATCTTTTCGACTGCTGCGGCTGCGGCCGCAAGTCCTCCGATGACATTCAATTCGTGGGTAATATTGTAGCATAAATCCAGTCAAAGTCAAGGTTTTGCGCAAAATTACAAAATATTGATTGACAAAACGCACAAATGTGCTACAATACGATTCGGCGAAAGCCACAAGTGAATACTTCATCAAGAGTGGTTGAGGGATCGGCCCTATGACACCACGACAACCTGCCCGAAGAGGCAAGGTGCCAAATCCGACGAACGAATCGAAAGATGAGGAAGAGCAGAAAGTGCGATACTCTGTCGGTTCGACAGAGTATTTTTTGTTTTTCCCGAAAGAAAGGAAGAAAGAATCATGGCAAAACGTTTATTTACCTCTGAATCCGTCACCGAGGGGCATCCCGACAAGATCTGCGACCAGATCTCCGACGCGGTGCTCGACGCGATCCTTGAAAAAGACCCCAGCGGCCGCGTGGCCTGCGAGACGGCGGTCTCCACCGGCCTTGTCCACATCATGGGCGAGATCACCACGAACTGCTACGTTGACATTCCCAAAATCGCGCGCGGCGTGATCCGCGACATCGGCTATGACCGCGCGAAGTACGGTTTCGACTGCGACACCTGCGGCGTCATCGCAAACATCGACGAGCAGTCGAGCGACATTGCGATGGGCGTGGACAACTCCTTTGAAAATAAGGAGAGCGGCGCGAGCGAGCTCGACAACGGCGCGGGCGATCAGGGTATGATGTTCGGCTACGCCTGCACCGAGACGCCCGAGCTGATGCCGCTGGCGATCTCCCTTTCCCACAAGATGGCGAAGAAGCTCACCGACGTGCGCAAGCAGGGTCTTGTTGATTATCTCCGTCCCGACGGCAAGACGCAGGTGACGGTCGAGTACGACGAAAACGGCAAGCCCGTGCGCGTTGACACCATCGTGCTCTCCACCCAGCACGCGCCCGAGGCGACGCTCGAGCAGATCCGCAAGGATATGATCGAGCTGGTCATCAAGCCGACCGTTCCCGCAGAGCTGATGGACGAGGAGACTAAGATTTATGTCAACCCGACCGGCCGCTTTGTCATCGGCGGCCCGCAGGGCGACAGCGGCCTGACCGGCCGCAAGATCATCGTCGATACCTACGGCGGCAGCGCTCCCCACGGCGGCGGCGCCTTCTCCGGCAAGGACCCGACGAAGGTCGACCGCAGTGCCGCTTACGCCGCGCGCTATGTTGCCAAGAACATCGTGGCCGCCGGCCTTGCCGAAAAGTGCCAGGTGCAGCTTGCCTACGCCATCGGCGTTGCCCACCCCGTGAGCATCATGGTCGAGACCTTCGGCACCGGCAAGGTGGACGACGGTAAGCTTGAAGAGGCTGTGGAGAAGGTTTTTGACCTGCGCCCGACCGCCATTATCCGCGACCTTGATCTGCGCCGCCCGATTTATCGCCAGCTCGCCGCCTACGGCCACATGGGCCGCGAGGATCTCGGCGTTGCCTGGGAGAAGACCGACCGCGTGGACGCCCTGCTCGCGGCAGTCAAGTAAAGAATTCGAAAATGTGGCAAAAGCCGCCGACCTGATGGTCGGCGGCTTTCTTGCGTATCGGGGAAGGTTACAGAAAAGTCATTTACTCGCAGTGCTCCTCGTCCCAGAGCTTTTCGGCCTCGGGACGCCAGCAGGCGGCGTAGGTCTTGCATTTGCCGCAAAGGTGTTCCACGCTCTCGGGTGCTTCGAGGTCGGTCGAGTGCGCGCCGGAGCGCGCGACTATCTGGGGCAGCAGCTCCGGGTTTTCGAGCATCGGGCAGGGACGCAGATGGTTACCGTTGAAGGGCTGACCCTTGCGGTATTCGAGGAAGAGCGGCTGCTGCAAGCACTCGAGGAAACTCTTCTCACGGATGTTCGCGCCCGAGTAATGGATAAAGACGCAGGGTTCCATATCGCCCGCAGCGTTGATGTGGCAGTAGATGCGCCCACCGGCAACGCAGCCGCCGGCGAACTCGCCGTCGTTCTGGAAGTCGATGCAGTAGAGCTCCTTGCCGCCCGTGACGCCGCGGATCTCGCGGACGCGGTCTTTCATGTAGGCGCGCTGCTCGGGAGTGAGGAGAAGGTCGGTACCCGCACCCATGCCGACGGGCATGTAGTGGAAGTACCAGGCAAAGTAGCAGCCCTTGGAGATGATGAGATCAAGGAACTCGTCGCTCGTGACGTCCTTATAGTTCTTGCTCGTGTAGCAGATGGAAACGCCGAAGGGAATGCGGTTTTTGTGCATGAGATCCATCGCCGCAAGCGCCTTTTCAAAGTGCCCCTCGCCGCGGCGGCCGTCATTGGCGTTTTCAAAGCCCTCGATGCTGACCGAGACAAGGAAGTTGCCGACGCGCAGCATCTCCTCGCAGAAGGTCTGGTCGATGAGCGTGCCGTTTGTGAAGGCATGGAAGGCGATGTCGCGGTGCTTTTCGCACAGGCGAATGATGTCGGCTTTGCGCATGAGCGGCTCGCCGCCGGTGAAGAGGCAGGCGTGGGTGCCGAGCTGCTTGGCCTCGGTCAGTACGCGGTCCATTTCTTCAAAGGTGAGGTTCTGCTTGTGGCCGTATTCCGCTGCCCAGCAGCCCTTGCAGCGCATGTTGCATGCGCTCGTCGGATCCATCAGGATAAGCCAGGGAATGTTGCAGCCATACTTTTCGGCGTTTTTCTGCGCCTGCTGGAAGCCGCGGAAGCCGCCCTCGTAAGCGGCATTCGTCAAGAACGTTTTGAGGATATAGGGGTCGCATTCGCGGATCAGGCGCTGGAGATAATGTGCCCACTTGCCGTCCGGCTCGTTGGCGATCATGTGGAGACCGGCGAAGGTCTCGGGCTTCCAGACCGAGCCGTGGATCTTCTGCACCATATCGACAAGAGAATTGGCGATGTCGCCAACGTCCTGTGTCTGACCCTTTTTGATGAGAGAATCCAGCATGGTCTCAAAGGCTTTGCGCTCTGCTGCGTGGGCGATCTTCTCTGCTGCGTTCATGTTGTCACGCTTCCTTTCCGTGTCCGCGCGAAGCGGACATTTTCAATCAGGAGGAAAGGGCGCGATCCCTTTCCTCGGTTGCCTGTGCGGCGATCTTCTGGAGCTTTTCCATGCGCGCGTCGAGCTGTGCGCTGATCTCGGCGCACTCATAGAGCTCGCGCTCCACATAGTCCATCTCGGGGAGATTTTTCTTGTAACGAATCTTATGCTCAAGGCTGGCCCACCAGTCCATCGAGATCGTGCGGAACTGCACCTCGACCCGCATGAGCCGCTTCTGGTCGTGCAGGAAGATGGGCGTTTCGACGATGAGATGGAGGCTGCGGTAGCCGTTGGGCTTGGGGTTTGCGATGTAGTCCTTGCGCTCGATGAGCGTGATGTCGTCCTGACGCAGCAGCGCGTCGGAGAGCTTGTAGATGTCCGACGGGTGCGAGCAGATGACGCGCACGCCTGCAATATCGTTGAGGTTCTGCTCAATGCTCTCCACAGTCATGGGATAGCCGCGGCGGGAGAGTTTTTCCATGATGCTCTCCGGTGACTTGAGGCGTGTTTTGATCGTTTCGATGGGGTTGCGGTCGTATTGCAGGGAAAGCTCTTCATTGAGCACATTGAACTTCGTTTCCACTTCCATGATCGCGCAGCGATAGTAGCTCATCAGCTCACGATACGGCTGGAAGTATTTCTGAACCCACTGCTGTACCTCGCCGCGGGAGAGACGCGAGAGCAGCACCTGTTCAAGATAAGTGCGATCGACAAGCGGACGGATCGGCATGTCTTCAGCTCCTTTGTTTAGCATTTTGCAGACCGCGTGAAAAAGACGCGGCCTGATAAAAACAGCATAGCAAAGAGGCGGGGCGGTTTCAATGCATAAGCTGTTAACTTTTTGCCGGCCGCCCGGACGGGAAAGTCCCTATCCTTATCTTCAAGGTAACAAAGGAAATTGTCGAAAACTATGGGCAAATGCAGTGGCTTATCCGATTTTCTGACAGCCGGGCAAAAATGTCAGAGAGCACGAAAAAAGCGCCCCTTCCATGCGGAAAGAGCGCTGGGAAAACCATGTGAAAATGAGACGGTCATGTGCCGAGAACATGTGCCGTCATCATCTGCCAGAGAATGGAGAGCTGCGGCGTGGATACAAGAACAAAGGCGAGGATAAAGACGAACCAGAGCTTTGACATGTCCTCCTCTTTCTTGCAGAGAAAATAGCAGTAGGAAAGGTATGCGACCGCGTCCACGATCAAAACCGTGAGGAACATGGTGAGAAAGCCGTCCTCGCTCTGCTCGGCGGTGCCGGTGTAAAGCGAGAGAAGGGAATAGTATAGAAATGTGACGGTAAACGGCCACTTGAGCTTGCGCCAGTCGTGAATGCGGTTCTTTTTGTTCATGGAAGGGCTCCTTTTTGCGTTTTTTCCAGTATACTCTGCGCCGGGGCGGATTGCAAGGGGAAATGACCTTGCCAAGCGGCTGCGCGGTGTGGTAGACTGCAAGAAAAGGAGGGATAAGCATGCTGGATACGCTGATCCGCGGTGCGAAGATCATTGACGGTACGGGGAAGGCGGCGTTCAACGCGGATGTCGGCATTCGGGACGGCATGATCGAAGCGGTTGGGAATTTGCCGGACGTGCAGGCGTTTTCGACGATCGAGGCCGCAGGCCGCTGCCTGACACCGGGATTTATCGATATGCACCGCCATGCCGATGCGGCGGTGTTCCGCAAGGATTTTGGGCGAGCGGAGCTTTGCCAGGGGCTTACGACGATCGTGAACGGCAACTGCGGCATGTCGCTCGCGCCGCTCGCGGGAAAGTATGCGCCCGCCTGCGCGCGCTATCTCGCGCCCATCACGGGGGAGATCACGCCGGAGCTGCGCTTTGATTCACTCGCTTCCTATTTCAAGGCGGCGCAGAGCCGCGGCCTGCCGCTCTCCTGCGCGCAGCTTGCCGGCATGGGAACACTGCGCACACTTGCCGCGGGCTTTGAAGCGGACGAGTTATCGCCGCTTGAAATGAGAGAGATGCACTATCACATGGAAAAGGCGCTCGCCGACGGCGCGTGCGGCGTATCGCTCGGCCTTGGCTACGCGCCGGAGATCTTCTATTCGACCGACGGCCTGATCCGCGCGCTTGCGCCGCTGTATCAAAGCGGCGTGCCCATCTGCGTGCACATGCGTCAGGAGGGCGACGGCGTGGTGGACGCGCTGCGTGAGATGATCGAGGTCGCCCGCGCACTGCAAACGCCGCTGGAGGTGAGCCACCTCAAGGCCATCGGCGGGCGAAACGCGCGCAAGGCTGTACCGGAGATGCTCTCGCTCATTGCCCGGGCACGGGAGGAAGGGCTTGACGTGATGTGCGACGCCTATCCCTACACCGCCGGCTCAACGCAGCTCATCCACGTGCTGCCGCCGGAGTTTCAGGCGGGTGGGACAGGGACGCTGACGAAGCGCCTGCGTGACTGCGCCGCCCGCGAAGAGATGCGCGCGCGGATGGAAACGGGCAGCGATTTTGAAAATATCACGCTGCTTGTCGGATTTGAAAATGTCATCGCCATCGGGCTTCGGACGGACGAATATCACCGCTTTGAGGGAAAGAGCATCGCGGAGATCGCGCTCGCGCTCGGGAAAGATCCCTACGACGCACTTTTTGACCTGTTGGCGGCGGAGAAGTGCGAGGCGGGGATGATCGACTACATCTCGGACGAAGAAGATCTCAAGGCTATTTTGCGCGCACCATTTTCGGGTGTCATTTCGGACGCGACCTACCCCGGCGCCGGGCAGGTTCATCCGCGCGTGTACGGCGCATTCGCGCGGCTTATCGAAACCTACGTCGTGCGGGAAAAGGTACTCACGCTCGAGCAGGCGGTGCATAAGGTGACACTTCAGGCAGCGGAGCGGTTCTCCCTTGCGGGAAAGGGAAAGATCGAAGCGGGAATGGACGCGGATCTGCTGCTTTTTGCCCCTGAAAAGATCCAAGAGAGAGGAACTTACCTCGCACCGAGAGCCTGCGCGTCGGGCTTTGACGAGGTGTTTGTGCTCGGCGAGCGCGTGATCGAAAACGGCGTGTACCGCGGCGGCAGCAGCGGGGAAATGCTGGGCCTGAGAATGGAATATTGAAATCTTAAAAAATTTTTCAGGTGCATTTCAGCCGCCGTATGATATGCTGTTTGCGAAGAAAAAGATAGCGGGAGGCTTGATCAAGTGGAGTGCTTTTGGGATACGGTGGATACGATCGGCGAGGGCTTTGGCTTTTCGCTCTTCGGCGCGCGGCATTTGGTGACGCTTGCGCTGTATATTGCCTTTGCCGCGCTGAGCTGCAAGCGCTACAAGGCGGCGGACGAGAAGAAGCGGGCGCAGCTGCGAAAGCTCTTCGCCGTTCTCCTGCTTGCGGACGAGGCGTTCAAGCAGATCGGTTTGCAGATCGGCGGGAATTTCAACTGGGACTATCTGCCGCTGCACCTGTGCTCGATCAACATTTTCCTTATCGCGCTGCACGCATGGAAGCCGAGCAGGCTGCTCGACAATTTCCTCTATTTTATCTGTATCCCCGCGGCGACGGCGGCACTGCTGTTCCCGACGTGGACGTCGCTTCCGGCGGCGAACTTCATGTTCTGGCATTCGACGAGCGTGCATATTCTGCTTGCGGCCTATCCCATCATGCTGTTTTCGGGCGGTGAGATCCGACCGAGCGTCAGGTACATGGGCAAGTGCTTCTTGCTGCTGTTGGCGATGGCGGTGCCGATTTATTGCGTCAACCTGCTGCTCGATACGAATTTCATGTTTCTGATGTACGCGCCGGACGGCAACCCACTTGCGTGGTTCCGCGACCGTTTCGGTTATCACTGGATCGGCTTCCCCGTGCTGCTCGCGGCGGTGTTCGCGCTGATGGATGTGCCGGTTCTGCTCAAGGGGCGACAGGAAAACAAGGCGATCCGTGCGGCGGAATAAAGAAGAGAAAAAGCGGTTCTTCCATGTGGAGGAACCGCTTTTTTGCGCGTTTTTCTTGACGGGCGGTGGCCTTTCTGATAGGGTAAAGTCAAACTGGAGAACTGGAGCCCGATGCATGGTATGTCGGGCGTGAGGAGGGGAAAGCGTGGAAGAAAATCTGTTCCGTTCCATCCCGCGGGTGGACGAGCTGCTCGATCGGGGAGAGCTCAAGGCGTCGGCGCTGTCGCAGACGCTATTGCGCGAGAGCGTGCGCGAGGAGCTGGACGCGCTGCGAGGCGAGGTGCGCGGCGGACGTTCCTCGCTGCCGGAGACGGACGAGCTGTGCGCGCGCATTCTGGCGCGGGCGGAGGAAAAGCAGATGCCGTCGCTGCGTACAGTCATCAACGCAACGGGCGTGACGCTGCACACGAACCTCGGCCGCGCCTGCCTGAGCGAGCGCGCGGCGAACGCCGCGGCGGAGGCCGCGTACGCCTATTCCACGCTTGAATACGACGCTGTTCGGGGCTGCCGCGGCTCGCGCCACAGCCATGTGGAGAGCCTCTTGTGCCGTCTGACGGGCGCGGAGGCGGCGATGGCTGTGAACAACAACGCCGCGGCGGTGCTGCTTATTCTAACCACGCTCGCCAGCGGGGGTGAAGTCATCGTCTCGCGCGGCGAGCTTGTCGAGATCGGCGGCTCGTTCCGCATTCCGGAGATCGTGACCCAGTGCGGCTGCACGCTGCGCGAGGTCGGCGCGACGAACAAAACGCATCTGCGCGACTATGAGGCTGCTGTCAGCGAGCAGACGCGAGCAATCTTAAAGGTGCACACGAGCAATTACCGCATTGTCGGCTTTACCGAATCTGTGCCGCGGGAAGCGCTTGCCGCGCTCGCGCGGGAAAGGGGGCTGCCGCTCATCGAAGACCTCGGCAGCGGCGCGCTCGTAGAGTTGGAACAATACGGCATTCACGGCGAACCGACGGTGCAGAGAAGTCTGCGCGCGGGCGTGGATGTTGCATCGTTTTCCGGCGACAAGCTGCTCGGCGGGCCACAGGCGGGGCTAATCGTCGGCAGAAAAGAATACATTGAACGGCTCAAAAAGCACCCGCTCGCGCGGGCGCTGCGCCTTGATAAGATGACGCTTGCCGCGCTGCACGCGACGCTGCGGGCTTACCTGGACGATGATACCGCCGCGCGCGAGATCCCAACGCTTGCCATGCTGTCGGCGGGGGAAGGGGCGCTGCGCGAAAAGGCGCTGCGCCTGCAACAGGCGCTTGCCGACGCAGGGGTCGCCTCGCAGCTCGTGAAGACGGGGGATGCGGTCGGCGGCGGCAGCGCGCCGGCGCAGGAGCTTCCCGGTTGGGCGGTCGCGCTTGATCCGGGAAAGCATAGTGTAGATGAACTGGAAGAGCGGCTGCGCATGCGCGCAAAGCCCATCGTTGCGCGCATCCACCGCGGGCAGTATCTTCTGTGCGTGCGCACGATCGACGAAAAGGACTTTGCCGGGCTTGCCGCGGCGGCTGCGGAGGCGCTGCGATGAAGCACGTTATCATCGGCACGGCGGGTCATGTCGACCATGGCAAGACGGAGCTTGTCAAGGCCCTCACGGGCGTGGACACCGACCGGCTGGCCGAGGAGAAAAAGCGCGGCATTACGATCGAACCGGGCTTTGCACGTCTTGATTTTTCAGATGGCGGAAGTGCGAGTATCGTCGATGTGCCGGGGCATGAGAGGTTCATCAAAAATATGCTTGCCGGCGCGGGCGGCGTCGACCTCGCGATGCTCATTGTGGCGGCAGACGAGGGCTTTATGCCGCAGACGGTCGAGCATCTTGACATTCTGGGGCTTCTCGGCGTGAAGAGCGGGCTTGTCGTCATCACAAAGACGGATCTTGCCGATGACGAATGGCTCAGAATGCTTGAAGAGGACATCAAGTCGCGTGTGCGGGGAACATTTCTGGAAGGAAAGCCCGTTTTGCGCACCTCTGCCCGCACGGGAGAGGGAATCGAGGCGCTGCGCGAGGCGCTGCATGAGCTGGCGCTGCAAACGGCGGAAAAAAGCGCGCGCGCACCGTTCCGCCTGCCCATCGACCGCGTGTTTTCTGTCGATGGCTTCGGTACGGTTGTGACCGGTACACTTATCGACGGTTGTATTGCCGCCGGGGAGGAGGCGGCGCTCCTGCCGCGGGCAGAGATGTGCCGCGTGCGCAATTTACAAGTGCATGGGCGCGATGTGGAGGCAGCCTGTGCCGGGCAGCGCGTGGCGGTCAATCTGTCGGGCATCAGAAAAGAAAACGTCTGCCGCGGCGATGTGCTGTGTGCGCCGGATTCGCTGCGCCCGACGCGAATGCTCGACGTAAGATTGCAGAATTTGCGCGATTCCCGGCGAGTGATCGAGAGCGGGGCGCGCCTGCACCTCTACCACGGCGCGGCCGCGTGCCTTGTGCGGGCGGTGCTGCTGGACCGCGATGCGCTTCGTCCCGGAGAGAGCTGCTATGCGCAGCTGCGCCTGAGTGAGGATTTGGCGACGCGGCAGGGCGACCGCTTTGTGGTGCGCTTTTATTCGCCGCTTGAGACGATCGGCGGCGGGGTGATCCTGGACGAGCATCCGTACCGCCATAAGCGCCATGATGAGGGCGTGCTCGCCGCGCTTGCTGTGCGTGAGAACGGGTCGGATGAGGAAAAAATTGTGCAGGCCATCAGCGCATGCGGCGCAGACGGTATGGCGCTTGCCACGCTTTGCACGCGTTTTGACGAAGAAGAGGAGAGCATGGCGAAAATGCTTGCCTCGCTCTGCGCGCGGGGGAAGATCGTTGCCCTCTCGCCGACAGATTACCTTGCTTCGTCGGTGCTGGACGGGCTGTGGACGGACTGCGAGGCGATGCTGCAAAAATACCACCGCGCGCATCCGCTGCTTGCGGGTATGCGCCTCGCCGAGGCGCGGCAGCGGCTCTTTCGCGGCGGGACGCGGCAGAACGCAGAGGCGATCCTTGCCTGCTTTGCGCGCGAGGGGAAGCTGAAGTGGACGACGGAGTATTGCGCGCTTGCGGATTTTTCCGTGCGGCTTACCAGACGGCAGCGCGCGATCCGAGAGGAAATGCTTCGCCTGTGCCGTGCGGCAGGGCCGACCGGACTGAAAACGGACGAACTCTGTGCCTCGTTTGACAGAAAAGACCGCACGGAGTGCGCGCAGGTGATTGAAAGTCTTTTGAGCGTGGTTGAGCTGGTGCTGCTCGCGCCGGATCGCTGCATTGAAAAAAGCGTTCTCTCAGCCGTCGATGCGCGCGTGAAGGCGTGGTTTGAAACGCGCGATACGCTGGCACTGGGGGAGTTTCGCGATGTGCTCGGCACCTCGCGCGATCACGCGCTGCTGCTGCTGGAATACTACGACCGGCGAGGGATCCTGCGCCGTGAGGGTGATGTCCGAAGAGCGGGCGCGCATTTTGGAGAGCTGTGAAAAAACGGGACGGCGCGCGCCGTCCCCGATATGGGAGTAGATGGGTGCTGGTGTGCCCCCCGGTCTTCAAAACCGGTGATAGGGGTGAAGAGCCTCTAAGGTGAGTTCGATCCTCACATGCTCCCGCCAGTGCCCCGCAGCCAGCTGACTGCGGGGCTTTTTGAAAAAAGTGGATTCTCCTCTTGACAGAACGGAAGGAAGCTCGTATAATACTACTGTTCTGCGGCGCAAAACCGTAAAATTTCATATCCGGGTGTAGCGCAGTTGGTAGCGCGCATGGTTCGGGACCATGAGGCCGTGAGTTCGAATCTCGCCACTCGGACCAAAGGGCAAGTCTTTATAGGACTTGCCTTTTTTTATTGCCGGAGTCTTTCCGTTGCACGGAACTGTGCATCTTCCGCTATCCTTTCCTCCTACTCGCAGAAGGACTTATTCCTTACTACATTGCAGGAGGTTCCAATATGACCGAAGAAAATTACAATTATCGCACTAGTCAAACCCTGCTTCGCAATCAATTTCCCGGCAAAGGAAAGTTAAAAATCCCTGTCATTCCCAAGTTTCAAGAGAACCCCGGAGACTTTGATGATCTCTTGTTGATTGGTTTTGACAAAACTCATCCGGAGGATCAGAATCATCTTGACCGTATGGTTCATTTCTTCCTGTATGACTATCGCTTTGAACGAGTCTGGAAGAATCCGGACAGCGACATTGAAAAACTCTCCCGATACCGTGCGGTACTGTCTCCGGATTTCAGCATGTATCTGGAAATGGCGCCTGTTATGCAGCTTTACAATGTATTTCGTAATCGCTGGTGCGGCGCCTATTGGGCCTCCAAGGGAATCCGTGTTATTCCCACGGTAAACTGGGGTGATGAATCCACCTTTGATTTCTGCTTTGAGGGGATCGAAAAAGGCAGCGTTGTTGCGGTCTCCACCTATATGGCATCTGAGCATGATAACCGCTGCGACCAGAAAGAATGGTTCATGGCTGGCTACAATGAAATGCTTCGGCGTATTGAGCCGGAGAAAATTATTTGCTACAACACGCCCTTTCCTGAAATGCAGGGGAACATTGTGTATGTGGACTATGAGCGCAGCTCGTGGAGATATATGAGCTATGAGAGAAATTACAAGTCAGAAGATCTCGACGCTTTCAAAATCGGCGAGACATATCGTCCCGAACGTGATACAATAGAGCCATACCTGATCGGCGGCGCTTATAAGGGCGGCGGCAGCGCTTATGGTGGAAAGTGGCGTCCAAACCCAAACAAACCGCAAGATCAGCGATTTTTAGGTAAACCGGGAGAAATAAAGACAACATATAAGAACGGGTACCGTGTTGACACCAAGATCGGTGAGGATGGGCGTGCAGTAACAGAACGGCACTATACAGATCATAAGCAACCATGGGCACATACCAATCCGCACGATCATCCAATTCATTGGAATAATCCTGCGGGATATCCCGACCCACAGCCTGCAATCAATTATCCGAATGGAGCACCAGAGTTTAAGCAATGGCGGGAGGCCTGCAATATGATGAAAAACACAGTTTCTCCAGATATCCCTTCAGAGCAGAATCGTTTTGTCAGCATCAGCGACTTCAAAACATGTATGAAATGGCATGGAGAGGTCGAATTCATGTGGAACGAAAATCTATATAGCATTACGCCTCGCAGCAACGGAAGAATCAGTATTTCCATGGCATACCGCGAAGATACTGAAAAACTCTGTGATACCTCTGATGAAGTCCTTGAATATATGGTTGGCTCTGACCGCCTGCGTGATGTGATTACGCAGGTCACTGTGCTTGACCGTTCAATTTAGGATGAATACCTCTTGCTGACTGCCAGCAAACCATTGATATATCTGTATTTTCTGAGATCCTATAATTACACTCCGACCAACGAAAAGTCTTGAAATTGTATGATTTCAAGACTTTTTTGCAACTTTTTACAGCGAAATGCGTAGTGCGTATCGATGGCAACAGCAACGATGATGATTTTGACACATTAAACCAATATAGCAAAACATGAAAAAACCCGAAAGATGATCTTTCGGGATTTTTTGTCAGCCGCTGAGTTCGTGGATCTCGTTCTGAATGAGCCAGCCTTGCCGCGGCGACAGACCAACTCTCTTATCGGTTCACGAGCAGCTTTTTCATGCCGCGTTCCAGACCGTCGACCGTCAGCGGGTACATGTCCACGACTTTGGCAATGTGGCCGTAACTTTCGCCCCAGTAGCCGCCCCAGCGGGGCGGCTCTTCCGGATTGAGCCAGATGAGGTGATCGTAGTGTTCGCGGAAGCGCTTGATCTGGTCAAGCCCCGACCACTTCACCTCGCCGGCACGGAAGTCGTAGCGCTTTTCCATCAGTTCGTACATATCCATCAGCGCATCGCCGACCAGAATGACCTTGTAATCGTTGCCGAAGTTTTGCAGGATCCAATCCGTCGCCACCGCGTGCTCGCGGTACATGCGCGGGTCGGTATAAACATTTGAATAGATGCAGTTATGAAAATAGTAAACGTGCAGCTCTTTGAAGTGGTTTGACTGCCGCGCCGCCTGAAAGAGCATGGAGCAGAGGTTCGAATAATAGTCCATTGAGCCGCCGGAATCCATCAGCATCAGTACCTTGACGGTGTTCTTGCGCGGGCGCTTGTAGCAGACGGAGAGCTTGCCGGCGTTGTCGCAGGTCTCACGAATGGTTTCGTCCACGTCGAATTCCGTTCGGGCCTCCTGTGTTTGCGCGGAATACTGCCGCAGCAGGCGAAAGGCCATCTGAAACTGGCGAATATCGAGCACATTGTCCTTGCGAAAGTCACGGAACTTGCGCTCGCCCGCCACCTGAAAGGCACGGCGGTACATGCTCTGCCCGCCCACGCGAATGCCCTGCGGGCTGTGGCCGCTGTTGCCGAAATTCGAGTAGCCATTCGTGCCGATCCAGTACGAGCCGCCGTTGTGCTCCTCGGTCTGCTCTTTGAGGCGCTCTTCGAACATTTTGAGGATCTCCTCGATGCTCTTTTCCTCGTAGCCCTGCGTGCGCAGGAACTTGCGGAATTCCTCCATCACGGCGGCGGGGTTGTTGAGCCAGTCCATCAGTTCTTCCGGCAGTTCGTCCTCATAGGGGATACCGTCGAAGTATTCCAGAAAGATCTGGTCGAATTTGTCGTAATCCGCCTCGGATTTGACAAGCACCGCACGGCAGAGCTCATAGAAGCCTGTAAGCGAATCGTTCTGCAAATTCAGCATCAATCCCTCAACGAGCGTCATCCACTCGTTCAGGCTGACGGGAAAGCCGTGCGCGCGCAGCAGATAAAAAAATCCAGTAAACATGGCGATTTTATTTTCTCAACCGGCGCTGCACGGTGGAGATGTCCTTATCCTTTTTGAGCAGCACCCCAATGAACGGGATCTCCCTTGCGATTTTCGAAACATCTACACCGGAGAGCTGAAGCGCGCGGATCCAGTCGACAAGCTCCGAGGTCGATGGCTTTTTCTCCACCGCGTCGATGGAGCGGATCGCGTAGAATGCCTGCATCGCCTGCGTGAGAAGCGTCTCATCGACGTGGTCAAAGTGGACGCGGATGATCTTTTCCATCTGCTGCTGATCGGGAAATTCGATATAGTGGAAGATACAGCGGCGCAGGAAGGCATCGGGCAGTTCCTTTTCCGCGTTTGAGGTGATGATGACGATGGGGCGGTGTTTGGCCTTAACAGTCTCCTTTGTCTCGGGAATGTAGAACTCCATCTTGTCAAGCTCCCAGAGCAGGTCATTCGGGAATTCAAGGTCGGCCTTGTCCACCTCGTCGATCAGCAGCACGACCTGCTCGTCGGCGGAGAACGCCTCACCGAGTTTGCCGAGCTTGATGTATTTGGCAATATCGTCCACACCGGACGCGCCGAACTGGCTGTCATACAGGCGCTGCACCACGTCGTAGACGTACAGACCGTCCTGCGCCTTGGTCGTAGACTTGACGCTCCAGATGATGAGTTTTTTACCCAGCGCCTCGGCCACGGCCTCGGCGAGCATCGTTTTGCCTGTGCCCGGCTCACCTTTGATGAGCAGCGGCTTTTTGAGCGCCATGGCGATGTTTACCGCGTTCATCAGCTCCGGGCTTGCAACGTAATTCTGGCTGCCTTTAAAAGTGTTTTCCATTGTGTAGCTCCTTGCAAGAAAATCAAAATCAGTATTATTGTACTCGCGTCATATCGCCCTGTCAAACCTGTTGTTTTGAACGGTTCAAATAGATGGTTCAAAATTTTTCTGGAAATTTGAAATTTCCTCTTGCATTCTCGGGAAAGGTGTGGTAATATAACACCGTTGTCCGATATGAGACACGCGCCGTTAGCTCAGCTGGATAGAGCGTCTGGCTACGGACCAGAAGGCCGGGGGTTCGAATCCCTCACGGCGTACCAAAAGTCCTCGAAATCGTCTGATTTCGAGGGCTTTTGCTTTTCATAAGTTCCGTTTTTTGGGTGATGCTTTTTTCTGACCCAAACGCTGACCCCAACGGGAGCGGATAGCGGAAAGCATCAGACGGCACGGGAGAGGATATTGCCCATTGTTTGCGCCGCCTTGAGCTGAGCGTCAGTGGTCACATGGGCGTAGGTGTCCAGCGTGAAGCCCGCCGAGTAGTGACCCAGCATGGAGGACACGGTCTTGACGTCCACGCCGTTTTGCAGCGCCATGGTTGCGAAGGTGTGGCGGAGGTCATGAAAGCGGATGCGGGGCAGCCCCGCCTGTTTCAGCACCCGCTGGAGCATGTGCAGCACGCTGTCCGGGGACATAGGGCCTCCGGTGGGCGATGGGAATACCCATTCGCTGTTGCCCGTTTTTCTTCTTTGTTGCATCAGAACGTCTATCGCATCCGCCGACAGGGGCAGTGTGCGGTAGGCGTTTTTCGTTTTCAGGGGGGCTTCGACCACTTTGCCATTCTGCCGTGAAATTGCCCGTTGGATTTTCAGCACACCACGGTCGAGGTCGACGTCCGTCCACTTTAGCCCCAGCAGCTCGCCCCGCCGAAGTCCGGTGGCAAGGTCGAGGTAGTAGAGTTCGTACACGCCGCTGTCCCTGGCCTCCTGGAAGAAGGCGCTGAGTTGGTCGGCGGTCAGCGTTTTCATCTCTTTGTGTTCGACTTTCGGCAGGGCGCAGCCCTGTGTCGGATTGCGGGTTACCAACTTCTGCTCCATGGCGAGATTGTACGCCGAGCCGATCATCTGGTGGATGTTTCGCACGGTTTTCGGTGCCAAACCTTTCGGCTTTTTCTTGGCTTCGATGCGGTCTACCCGCCCGCCGTCCAGTAGATGTTTGTAGAACCGCTGCAAGTCCAGAGAAGTCAATTCTGCCAGTGGAACGCCGCCGATCTGCGGCTTGATGTGGTTTTTCAGAAAACCTTGGCTGGTCTTGAACGTGGACGGCCTGAGTTTCACCTTGGCGTAGTTCTCCATCCAGACCTCCAGCCAACTACCTACCGTGTAGGTCTTGGCCCGTCCGTAGTCGATGCCGACGTTTTCCTCGATGGCTCTCTTGAGTTTTTCCTTGACCTCAGTCTGCGTCTTACCGAGGACATTTTTGATGATGGCCTTGCCGGTTTCGGGATCGTGACCGACAGTGTATCTCCCCTCCCATCGACCGTCCTTTCGTTTGCGGATGTTCCCTTCCCCGTTTGCTCGTCTTTTCGGCATGGTATCAGCCCCTTTCGCAACGAACAATACCGTAACCAAGGCAACAAAGCTACCGAAAAGCGGAACTGTTATCAGAAAGTTATCATTTGCGCTTAGACCACGCTGCCCTATCTTTGACTATTGCGGCGCAATTTTTGCGCTGCCGGGGGCGTTCTCTTTAGTTACAGCGGTGCGATTTTTGAACGGATGAAAAGTCCTTTTTATTGACTACAGCGGCTCAAAATATGCGCGATCTGCGCCGAAAATTGCTCTCACTTGGAAATCACTTTTTCGAGCGGTTGAAAACAGCAAATTTCTCAACCGCCTGCGGAACAGTCACCTTGAAAAGTCCGCTGTCACGGGCCTTTTCTGTGCCTGACGTTCACCCACGACCGCGAAAACACTTCTCAAGGTGCACCTTAGACTGCGGTTTCAAAACCTCGGAAAGCCCCGCACTGCGGGGCTTTGTGGGCGGGCTGCGGGCGCTTGCGACTGCGGCCCTTTATCTTGTGCTAAAATCGAACGGCCTTCACCGCTCGAAAAACCTTCCTGTAAAGTTCGGCTTTTCGCCCAAAACCGTTCCCGCAAATATCGCCAAAAAGTTACCGCCACAATGCTGTTCCAAACCGCTTCTCATCCCGTTTTCAACTTCTCGCACAAATGGCCCACGTTTGCCTTCACTCCGAAAGCGGGTATACACACTCGGCTTTCGGAGAAAAATCGCACACAGCGGCTCACACGCCGAAACAGGGGGTCTTCCTCTCTGCAGACACAGCATGGCTTTGTGTTGCCAGCAAAATCGTCACCGAAAGAACAGCCGGAGGAAGCGGATGCACGTCTGTGGCGTGCGTCCGCTTTTCTCCGGCGTCGCGGCCTTGCTGGGCTACTCAGTTTCCTATCCTTCTACGTTCGAATCGGTAACGCCACTCTATAATGTTTCTCAGATCAGATTCCGTCATTGATTCCAGTAACACAGACCCTTCTCCACTTATTTTTTAAAGGCATATTCCTTGGTGTTCTCTTCCTCGAATGGTCCTTTTCTCTTTAAGCAATCCACTAACCAGCATCTTCCTAATTATCCAGTATAACGATGGGACGCGTTTGCCCGGCCCCTTCAAAAACCTGCTTCCAAATATGAAAATACCTCACTGTACCCGTTCTCTTCAATGTCACTCTGCGCCAACAGGCTCGACCGGAATATACAAACGATAGTAATCGACTGACGCATCCGGAGACGGGGCATGAAGCGCAGGGCTCCAGATGATATCACCGTTGATACGAAAGCCGTGCTCAGCAGCATATTGCAGAACATGGACATGGCTGGTATAGTCCACACCTGTACGACAGCAGATACCGGCCAGCAGACACAGATGCGGCTGGATCACGGACAATCCGCTATTTTCAGGCAGCTGCAGCTTTCCGCTCTTATCTTCTAACGCAAGGATCAGTTCTGTACCAAAATCCTCTGCCCTTGCACGGAGCAAAGCCCGCTCGTATTCCGGAGAGATTGCACGCTCCCTGTGGACGCGAAAGACCATTTTGGGCTCCGGACGGCCAGGAAGCGCCCGAAACAGGTCGATTGCCTGTGAAAATGGAATGCTCAAATCACGGGTGATCATACGCGGCGAAATACAGAGCTCGATTTTTCCAAGCAGCCTGATCGTATCATTCACCTCGGCTAAGAAACGGCGGTTTGACTCGTACAGTGCGTCAAGTTCAAGACGTTTTTCAGCGAGCTTTGCATCATGCAGTCGAGCGGCATCGGCAACGCTTTCCAGCGAACCGCCGTGTATCAACGGGCCGATATCCGCCAATGGCATATTGTTCTTGCGGAGACGGAGAATATATCCCAAACAAATGAAATCAGTGCGTGTGTAGTAGCGGTAACCATTCGGGGATCTATGTGACAGAAGAACACCCTGCCTATCATAAAGGCGCAGAGTATCTGTGCTGATGCCATAGTGCTTGGCAAGATCCCCAATGCAATATTTATCTTTCATTCTCTCATTTCTCCAGTTCCAGGCAGATAAGGGCTTCATACTGTAAAAGATAGATTTTATACATATTATAGTGTTGTCAGTTTTCCCCTGTCAAGTATTCACAAATCCATTTTTCTCGGTTTTATAGACAAAATGTACAATATCATTTTGTATCAATTGACATTTTTTGCTATTTTAATTCAATTCTATTGACCTTGGACTTAGTCCAAGGCTTACCATTAATCCAGCAATTACCAAATAAAAATACAAGAAGGAGAAAATCATGAAAAGCACGAAAAAGAAAAAAATGCAATTCCCGCACCCGGTTATATTTCTCTTGCTGCTGGCACTGCTTATGCTGATCCTTTCGTGGATCATCCCCGCCGGCCATTATATGGCAATCGACGCTAACGGTGTTGTTCAAGGGGCGGAGGGCTACGACACTGCTACAGGCACGCTCATTTACGATGATGCACACTTTTTCCAAGAGTCTGCCCCCGCACGCTTGGGTATCTGGGCTGCGATCCAACAGATCGTCAATGGATTTCTGGCCGGTAAAAGCGTTATTTTCCTGATCCTCTGCGCATTCTCCGCAATTACGCTGATTGAAAAAACCGGCGCGCTTGACGCGATGGTCGCCTCCTGCGTTCGCATGACGGAGCGCCGTCCGAAGATGGCCCCTGTGATGATCGTTGTTATCATGTACCTCATGGCGCTTTGGGGCGGCACAGGCACGCTCTCTTACGAGGAGATTGGTGCGTTTATTCCCATCTTCTTGCTGCTGTGCGTTTCCCTTGGCTACGATCCTATTGTCGCTCTGGCAACTTGCGCAATGTCCATGGGCTTTGGCTTCGCCTCCGGTTATGCCAATCCTTTCACCACAGGTACGGCTCACAACATTGTTGGCCTGCAGCCGCTCTCCGGTGCCGGCTACCGCATCATCATTCTTATTGTAACTGTTGGCTTCCTTGCGTTCTACACACTGCGCTATGGCGCCAAGGTCAAGAAAGATCCGTCCCTTTCGATCACAGCCGACATTGACTTTTCTCATCTGCGCATCGATGAGGAGAGAAAGGCGACCAAATTTACACCGGTTCGTATCTGCACGCTTATTGCTCTGGTCATTATGGTCGGCGTGATGTTCTATGAGCTGATGTTCAAGGGCCAATTCATTGACTGCTGCACCGCACTATTCCTCTCTCTCATGTTCATTATCATGGCGATTCGCTGGTTTGTCCCGCTGATTCAGAATGCCAAAGCAGGCAAAGAAGTGGAGAAGGTTTATCTGCCCAGCGATACGATCCGTGACTGGTTCGATGGTATGGGTCAGGCTGCTCTTCCGGCAATGATCGTTGGCTTTGCTTACGGTGTGAGCAATATCATGTCCGCCGGCGGCATCAAGGATCCTATGATCCACGCCATGGTCGGGTTGCTTGGCAAGACGAATGTCTACATTTCCATCGTCCTGATGTTCATCTTCCAGACCTTCCTCAACTTCATCATCCCCTCCGGTTCCGGTCAGGCGGGTGTCACTATGCCGATCATCGGACCCATTGCACAGGGCATCGGCATGAATCTCCAGTCTGCAACGCTGGCATTCAACTTTGGTGACGGCTACTCCAACCTCCTTTGGCCGACGGCCTATGCTGTTATGCTGCCCACGCTGGCAGGCATCCCCGTCGGACGCTACTATAAGTGGTTTGGTAAGCTGTTCTTCTTCACCTGCATTATTCTCATTATTCTGCTTGAGATCTCGCTTATAATCTGGCAAGGGGTATATTAAAGCAACTGTATGTTTTGGTATCAGGCCGCTTGCCCTAAAAGAAAGTAGGAACGTAAATGACGATTTATGAAAAAGCATTAGAAGTGCAGCCATTCGTACAGGACTGCCGGCGTACCATCCACCGTTGGCCGGAGCTCGGTATGGAAGAGTTCCGCACGACCGATTTCATCTGTGAAAAGCTGGACGAAATGGGCATTCCCTACCGACGTTTGGAGCCGACGGGCTGTATTGCGGAGATCAAGGGAAATCAGTCCGGCAAGATCGTTGCCTTGCGTGCAGATATTGATGCGCTGCAAATGAATGAGATCAACGATTTGCCGTTCCGCTCCGAACGTCCTGGCTATATGCACGGCTGTGGTCACGATACACATACGGCCATGCTTTTGGGCGCAGCCAAAGTTCTTAATACGATGCGGGAGGAAATCAACGGAACTGTCCGTCTGATCTTCCAGCCCTCAGAGGAGAACGGACTCGGCTCACAGGTCGTTGTTGACCAGGGCGGCATGGAGGGCGTGAGTGCCTGCTTCGGCGAGCATGTGTTCGGCGGCACAGGGGAAAAAGTCGGCGTCGTACACTACAAAAAGGGAGGACTTTTCCCAAGTGCAGACACGTTCTGGATCCATGTCCACGGTATCGGCTGCCACGGTGCGATGCCGGACATGGGTGTGGATGCGACTGTCTGTGCCGCGGCCATCGTGATGAACCTTCAGAGTATCGCCAGCCGTGAGATCAGCCCGCTTGAACCGGTTGTTGTCACCGTTGGCTCTCTGCACTCCGGGACGGCATATAATATTTGCTCTGGCGAAGCTGAAATGACAGGAACTGTCCGTACATTCAGCAAAGAACACAGAAAAACATTTCCAGACCGTCTCCGCCGCATCGTAGAAAACACGGCCAGGGCCTACCGCTGTACGGCAGAGGTTGAGTATGGCTGCGGCAGCAGTGCGCTCATCAACGATCCCTACGTGACAGAGATTGCGCGAAAAGCTGCCGAGAAAATTCTGCCCGACTCTAGCCTGTTGGTCGAGGGAGGTGGCTCTATGGGTGCCGAAGATTTTTCGCTATACACGGAATATGTGCCCTGCACATTCTTTACCATTGGCTGCGGTGAAGAAACATTCAACCATAATGAGCATTTTGTTGTGGATGAATCGATTTTTCCCTCCGGCGTTGCACTCCATGTGCAGTTTGCAATAGACTACTTGAATGATCAAGCGACCAACACCTGATGGCTCCGTTCCTTTTTGAAAAAGCACGCAACCGCTTAAATCGTATCCGTTTATATTTTATCTAACTAAGGAGGATCAATCCCATGCCCGTTAATCTGAAAGGCCGTTCTTTCCTGACGCTGAAAGACTTCACCCCCGACGAGATCCGCTACATGCTCAATCTCGCCGCTGACCTCAAGGCCAAAAAGCGCGCCGGCATCCGCGGCAACCTGCTCGCCGGCAAGAACATCGTGCTGCTGTTCGAAAAGACCTCTACCCGCACCCGCTGCGCGTTCGAAGTCGCCGCTTACGACGAGGGCGCGAACGTCACCTTCCTCGATTCCAAGTCCTCCCAGATGGGCAAGAAGGAAACGATGGTCGACACCGCCAAGGTCCTCGGCCGCTTCTACGACGGCATCGAGTACCGCGGCTACGACCAGAAGGTCGTCGAGGGTCTCGCCGCCAACGCGGGCGTGCCCGTGTGGAACGGCCTGACCGACGTCGACCACCCGACGCAGGCGCTTGCCGATATCCTGACGCTGATGGAGAACACCAAGAAGCCGCTCAGCAAGTGCAAGCTCGTCTTCTGCGGCGACACGCGCAACAACGTTGCTTACTGCCTCATGTACATCTGCGCTAAGCTCGGCATCCACTATGTCGGCTGGGGCCCGAAGGAGCTTGCTCCCGCGGCTG
>OLSD01000180.1_pt1 | contig 71085 bp, 48 predicted proteins | sample 1672211 | NCBI WGS metagenome assembly OLSD01 (sample SAMEA3136659, study PRJEB25190) | human gut metagenome | reverse complement strand
TCCCTTTGCACCGAAAAGAACAAAGGTCAAAAAAATCCGTGTCAAAGACTCCGTGCGCATCCGAGAAATCCGTGAGTTTTTTTTGACCTTCGTCCTGTAGCCGTAGGCTCACAGAACGAATTATGGCAAGGCTTATCCATGAGGGCGTGAGGGTTGACACACTTACCCTCACACTTACCCTCACCATTGAAACCCCGATAAACACAGGGGTTCCAGCCGGATTGTGAGGGTGTGAGGGTTGAAAAAGAAAAAAAAATTTTTTTATTGGAAAAAGAATATCCACCCTCACATACTATATATTATTGGAAGTTGACGAGTAAACAAGTCGACGAGTTGACGAGGAGATTAGCCTTATTGGTTTAAGTCTTGCGAACGATGATTATCAAGAGAAAAGACAAATCTCCATGCGTGGCAGTCGTTAACGACATGATTGTTGCCATTGAAGATACTTTGATACTTTTATGAAAAAATACTATACTTCTTTCCAGTCAGTCAATCCCTTTCCCTTGTCATCCAGTTCTATGGCAAGAGCTGTCACCTTACGTTTGTCAGCCTTGAAAGGTTCGATATATTGCTTGGCTCTGATTTGTTCGGTGGCAGCGTCAATGCCGCCGTTGTTGCTAAGCTTCAATTCAAGTACATAGATGATGTTGGTAGTTTCCACCACCATGTCAATTCTGCCCGTGGCAATCATCTTCTCTACTTCCACCCGGCAGCCGATGGCATTGAATATGGTGCTCAATATAAGGCGGTAGCGTTCCTCCATATCCATGCTTGCAAGTTTCTTGTTGCTGTAGGGCACATCCGCAATGAGGGCCTTCAGGCATTTCATGGCTTCGGTGAGATTGCCAAGCTTTAGGGAATACAACAACATGCTTTGAGTGGTTATTACCTGTGCGTCCGATTGCAACGTCAAGGCGGGCAAGACTATCTTATATAGAGCCTTGCGGACTTCATAGTTTGGAATGCCAAGCAAATAAATGCCATCCAGATAACCCTTTATCGTAAGATACCCCGACTGGTAGAGAAACAGTTCGGCTCCACCACCTGTCACGTCAGAAGTTTCAAGGATATCGCGGTCTATCGGACAATTCTCAAAGTTCTTCAGTCTTATTTCCATATCGTCAACAAACTTAGGAAGCAACGAGGTTGCGCCAGACGAAGCCCAATAGTTTCTCAACTTGGAATCGGCGAGGGCATTGATAAGACTGAACGGGTTGAAAACATCCACCATGTTATCATGACTGAAATGGTAGCCATCATAATGAACCGTCAACAGCGCTACAGCTTCATCGAAGGTGCAGCCCTCATATTCTGCCAGCTTGTTTATTTCGGGTTTGAAATCGCGCAGCATCTCTTCCTTGGTGATGCCGCAGAGAGCAGCATATTCTGGTTCAAAACTGATATTGCTCAGATTGTTGAGCACAGAGAAGAGCGAGATTTGCGTAAACTTGGTGATGCCTGTGATGAAGACAAACTTCTCGTATTTGTCATCGGCTTTCAAGATGGCAAACACCTCCCTGTAGATGCTTGTGCATGCTTCGTGAAGAGGAGTTTTCCAGGAATGCTGCAATGGAGAGTCGTACTCGTCAATAAGAATGGCCACTTGCTGTCCGGTCTGCTCATATGCAGTTTGGATGATGGCATTAAATCGATCGGCAAGTTGGGCTGTTGGCTTAGGTGTTATACCATATTCATTCTCTAATCTATCGAAAGTAATGTCAAGATAAGAGCGCAAAGTATCAGGCTCTGCTCCTGCACGGCTCATATCGAGACGGATGACAGGCCGCTTCACCCATTCCGTCTCCAGTTCCATAATCTTCAACCCCTCGAAGAGTTCCTTCTTTCCTGTGAAGTAGGCTTCGAGTGTATCTACAAGCACCGACTTGCCAAAGCGGCGTGGGCGGCTCAGGTAATTATACTTTTTTCCCCTGTCGGCAAGCTGCCAGATAATATCTGTCTTGTCAACATAAAGGTATCCTTCCTTTCTTATTTCTTCAAAGGACTGGATGCCCACAGGCAATCGTCTGATGTTTGTCTCTACCATAGGTTTCTGTTTTTTGTTTCCCTTTGCACTCTTTGCCGATGTGCAACTTATCTTTTGCAAAGATAATGCAAACCGAGAGCAGAACGTCAAGCTTGCTTGAACGTTATGCTGAGGTGCAGCTTATCTTCTGCAAATATACAACAGTTTTCCAAATTTCCCATGCTTTTTTGCTCCTTTCTTTGAGCATTATTATGCTATAATGTTTTTATATAGCAATAATTATTGCTTGTAACAATTCCAAGAATCGTGCTGCATGACTGCCATCCATCTGAACATGATGAGACTGGAAGGAAATGGGGAGCGTGGTACGGAAGAAGCCACGGCGATACCCCCCCACATCAGCATGGGATTGCAAAACAAATCCAAGCAAGCCCTAATGACCGATTTGGGTTAAAATGAATGATTTCACTTTGAAATGCCTTCGATTTGCATTATCTTTGCAAAGAATAAACTGCAAACGCTATGAAAGAAAACAATGAGGACATCAATATAAGAAACTGTAACGACGTGGGGATTCTCGAACGGCAGATGGCGGGAGATGAGGACATCTGCTGCTCGCGTGGCACGATAAGGGATTTCCCGAAAGCGTTTTATGATAATTTCCGCGTTGCCGACGTGGGGATTATCGTGTGTGCCGAGGGCAGCTTCTCGTTCCGCTGCGAGGATGCGGAATACGAGGTGGGCAAGGGCGAAACGGCGTTCTTCTCCCACGGGGCGTACTTCTCCATAACGGGGCGGAGCGACGACTGCGCCGTGGCGATAATCCTGTATCGCGTGGACTCCATACGCAACATCCTGGGCAGTACGGTGGTGGGGATGAGATTCATGAACATCCTCAACCCGAGGGCGTGCCGGGTGATGCCGACGGGACATGAAGCGGAGCTGACGAAGTATTCGGAACTGCTGGCTGCCGGCAACTGCAACGACAACGTGTTTGCCTCGAACGAGCGACGGCTGCTTCTGCTCTCTCTGACCTACAGGCTCTGCAGCATATTCCGCGAGCTGTCGAAGGACGGCGACAACGAACCGAGCCGCAAGCTCGACACCTTCATGCAGCTCATGCAACTCATTGACCGCCACTATATCAGCGAGCGCAGCGTGAGCTTCTATGCCGACCGCCTGTGTCTGTCGCCCAAATACCTCACGTCGCTCGTCAAGTCGGTGTCGGGCTGCACCGTGCAGCAGCTCGTATTCAAGGCCATCACCAAGAAGGCTATCTCGCTCATCAGCACCACCGACAAGAGCATTAAGGAGATTGCCGACCTGCTGAACTTTCCCAATTCCTCGGCTTTCGGCACTTTCTTCAAGAAGCAGGTGGGCGTGTCGCCGACGGTTTACCGACAGAACGAGGCTTGAGGGAAACAGCCCTGATTGCACGAAGTTCATGCTGTTTTCGGCAAATATTGCACGAAGTTCGTGCAGTTTTTACCAAAAACTGCATCAGATTGATGCAAAATCACTATATTTGCAGAAAAAGCAGGCTATATGGAACAGTTATTTGAATATTTCAAGCGCAAGCTCAAGGAGACTCCCACGGACTTGGTGCGCTACAAATACAACGAAATAGAATGGAGAGGGCATGCCCTGGGACTGGTTGGGCCGCGCGGCGTGGGCAAGTCCACGATGCTCCTGCAATATATCAAGATGCAGCTGGAAGAGAAGGACACGCTCTATGTATCGGCAGACCATCTGTATTTTGCATCACATACGCTCGTGGACCTGGCAGACCGCTTCTATAAAATGGGCGGCAAACATCTCTTCATCGACGAGATACACAGGTATGAGGGGTGGTCGGTGGAAGTGAAGCAGATTTTCGACAGCTACTCCGACCTGCAGTTGGTCATTTCCGGTTCTTCCATCCTTGAAATCACCAAGGGCATGGCCGACCTCAGCCGGAGGGTGCCGATATACGAGATGCAGGGACTCTCGTTCAGGGAATACCTGCATTTGTTTCATGGTATAAGAACGGATGCCCTGCCAATGGGAAGGCTGCTGCGGCATGATTACGGGATACCGGGAGTGGAGCATCCTCTACCTCTGTTCCACGACTATCTGCGCCGCGGATATTACCCCTTCGGCATGGATGCCGCATACGACATCGAACTGATGCAAGTAGTTGCACAGACAATGGAAAGCGATATCCCACTGTATCTGAACACGAATGTATCTATCGGCAGAAAGCTGAAGCAGCTGCTCATGGTGGTGGCCGAGAGCGTGCCCTTCAAGCCGGTGATGCAGAAGCTGGCCGACGTGACGGGAATCAGCCGTAACTACATACAGGATTATCTGATGTATATGGAGCGGGCAGGGATGATTGCGCAACTGCGCGATGCCGTGGGAGGCATCCGTGGGCTGGGCAAGACGGAGAAGATTTATCTTGACAACACGAATCTTATCTATGTGCTGGCGCCGAAACGGGCAGACATCGGCAACGTGCGCGAGACGTTTTTCATGAACCAGTTGCGCATTGTGGGGGATGTGATGTGCTCGCCTGTGTCCGACTTTCTTGTTGACGGAATGACTTTTGAAATAGGGGGACGCAAGAAAGGACAGAAGCAGATTTCGGAGATTGACAATGCCTATGTGGTAAAGGACGACATTGAGATAGGTTTTGCCAATGTCATACCGCTATGGGCCTTCGGTCTTCTGTATTAGAAGAATGAAGAATGAAGAATGAAGAAACGAAGTTCGGCGGCCGAAGGGAAAGCCAATGAAGAATTGTCGGCTTCGCCGATTAAGAAACGAAGTTCGGCGGCCGGAGGGAAAGCCAATGAAGAAAAGTGTGCCAAGACCCGCATCTGCGAGCTTTGGCACACTTTATTGTTTTTTCCGCATGCCATCAGCATGCGCCGGGTTATCAGAATCCTGCGGTGAATGTGCTCACGCCGATAAAGCGGAACTTGACACCGTCCTCCTTATCCTTGTAGTCCTGATACAGGCTCATCTGCTTGCCGTCGAAACGCACGATAACGTCTGCCCAGTCGTCGTCATCATCATCGTCGTCGTCATCAAGGTCGGCAGGCTCCCAGAGGCGCAACACGCCGTTCCTCATGTCTGTCCATTCCCAGCGTCCCACTTCGATGCTGCGGTCGGCAAAGAAGCAGATGTATCTGCCGCAAGGCGAGAATACGATGCGTTTGCAGCAGTCATCGGCCTCGAGGATGTCGTCTTCATCAAATCCCCACTCCTTTGCCTCGGGCGAGATGGTGATTTCCTGCATCACTCTGCCGAGTTTCATCCACTGCTTGCCGTATGCGAAGCAGTTGTTGTCGGCATAGAGCCACACCTCAGACTCATTGAACTTCCATGCGCGGCAGAGCTGGCGCACGGCGGCATCCTGCTTGTAGTTGTAGTCTACGGACACAACGATCGTGATGTCCACACCATAGCGGTTAGTGTAGGTCACGGTGGCCGTTCCCTTCACCACTCCGTCCTTGATTTCAATCTTCGTGTTGTTGCTCAGCATGTATACGCCTTCCTTCTTCTTGGTGTATGTGCCGTATATATACAGGCCGTTGTCGATGTCGTCCGTGCCAGTTCCTTCGCCTATGCGGGCAAGCAGGGGCGATTGGGTGTTCCTCTTCAGAATGGATGCAGGTGCTCCAGCCTTGCGTGGGGCGCGCTTCTGCGCATTGAGGGCATTTGGCGTGGTGATAAGGAAATGGCCGTCGGCAAACAGTTCGATAGATGCGAACTCCTTGGCTGTGCTGCCGTCTCCCCATGTCTTCACATCCATTTTTATGGCATCCTTGGCATTCTGCTCATCCTCACAGTTGCCTACGATGAAATTCGAAGAAGGCTTTGCTCCTTCAGGCAATTTCAGATCCTGGTCGTTGCTGTCGCTGTCGCAGGCCACAAAGCCCATACAAGCGAGAGCGATGAAAAATGAATAAATGATGTTTCGTTTCATAGTGTTTCGCTTTTAGTTATTAATAATTAGATAAGATAATTGATGGTATTATTACCAATATTATAGTTAGCTCTATATTTCGGCAGAATTATGCTACATCTGCTTCCGGCAGCAAAGTTATGTATTAAACATCTAATCCGCAATAGTTCCAAAACAGAATAAAATATAGGAAAAACTAACGAAACCTAAAAATCGCAATATATATTACGGAATTTATTAAAAATAATAGAGTGTAAGAATAATACTTGTATGTTTTTCTGGCGAAAAACAATATATTTGCCGCAATTATTCATAAATCTCAGTTTTTTTGTATCTTTGCATAGTTTTACAACAAGAATAAAGACATGAAAATAAGGAGAATGTTGCCTCTTGCCCTTGTTGCCCTGACAATGGCTTTCGCCGGATGCGGAGGAGGCAAGAACGGTAAGGATAATGACAAGGTGAAGGTGGTGAACGACGTAAGGCTGCCCGGCGACTCCACATTCTACGGACTGGCATGCGACGGATGCACAGACTCCGTGCTCGTGGTGCTGCCGGCTGACGACAGCGACCCTGTCTCCTTCAACATCATCGGGGCGATGCGAGACCGCAAGGTGTTCGGCAGACCGAAAATCGGCGACATGATGGCCGTGGTGGTGAACAAGAGCGACAGGCGCAAGGCTGACATGGTGATTGACGTCGAGGAGCTGAAAGGCACGTGGGTCTACCTGTCGATGCCCAAGATGCGCAAGCACGCACCCATGGGCGGCAAACCTGTGGCGATGCCCAAGCCCGACCCTGAGCGCGACTCCATGATGAAGGCCATGATGGTGCCTATAGAGCAGGGGTTCAAGATCAAGAAGAACTATCTGATGGACCCCGTGGGACTGCGGTTCAAGCAGACGGACCTCAACGGCGACAGTCCGCTGGAATACCCACAGGTGAAGTTCTACAAGGAATGGAACATCCTCAACGGCAAACTCGTATTCACCGAGGGCACCATAGAGATTGGCAACCGCAAGCGCAAGAAGGCGCGCCCCGTAAGGGACACCGTGGAGATTGTGATGATGATGAAAGACAGTCTGCAGCTGAAATTCAAGGATGGGATAAAGGCTTATTACAGGAAATGATATTAATGAAATCGGCGCGATGCTCACTGCATCGCGCCGATTTTATTTTATCCGGTCGGATGGATTGGAATCCTATAGTCCGGCCAGTTCCACAACCTTATCCACAGCAGCAGAAAGTCCGTCCACGTTCTTTCCGCCGGCAGTGGCGAAGTGTGGCTGACCGCCACCGCCACCCTGAATCAGCTTGGCAGCCTCGCGGATTACCTTTCCGGCATTGAAGCCGTGGTCCTTAACGAGGTCGTCGGTTGCCATCACCGTCAGCAGCGGCTTGTCTTCATGACGGCTGCCGATTACGCAGAGCATGTTCTCCGGCTGTGCGGCACGCAGCTTGAACGCCAGGTCCTTGGCAGCATCCGGAGTCATAGGCAATACGGTGGTTACCACCTTCACGCCGTTCACCTCGCGGGCCTGCTCCATCAAGCGGTTCTTGGCGCGCTCCACGGCTTCTGCCTGGAATCTCTCGATGTCCTTCTTCATGGCATCATGCTCCTCGATATACTTGCCGATGACGGTCTGCAGGTCCTTGGCGTTATGGAAGAGCGCCTTGATGGCCTTCATGCTGTCCTCCAGATCATACATCATCTGCTCGCACTGGGCGCCAGTCTTGGCCTCGATACGACGGATGCCGGCAGCGACGCTGCTCTCCGAGATAATCTTCAACATTCCGATGCGGCCGGTGCTCTTGGCATGGATACCGCCACAGAACTCCACGCTCGGACCGAACTGCACCACGCGCACCCTGTCGCCGTACTTCTCGCCGAAGAGGGCGATGGCGCCGAGCTTCTTTGCCTCCTCGATAGGCACGTCACGGTGGTCCTGAAGCGGAATGTCCTGACGGATCATATCGTTGACGAGGCGCTCCACGCTGCGGATTTCCTCATCGGTGACCTTCTGGAAATGTGCGAAGTCGAAACGCAACGTGTCAGGGGAAACGAACGATCCCTTCTGCTCCACGTGGTCGCCCAGCACCTGCTTCAAGGCGTAGTCGAGAAGGTGGGTGGCAGTATGGTTGGCGGCGCTTGCCTCACGCTTGTCGGTATCCACACACGCCATGAAGTCGGCCTCGATGTTCTTCGGCAGTTCCTTCACGATATGCACAGACTGGTTGTTCTCGCGCTTCGTGTCGGTGATGTTGATTGTCTCGTCACCGTTTACGAGCACTCCGGTGTCGCCCACCTGTCCTCCCATCTCGCCGTAGAACGGAGTGAAGTCGAGCACAAGCTCATAGTATGAATTCTTCTTCTGCGTCACCTTGCGGTAGCGCAGGATATGACATTCGTATTCGGTATAGTCGTAGCCCACGAACTGCTGTTCGCCCGGACGCACCTCCATCCAGTCGCCGTTCTCCACGGCGGCGGCGTTGCGCGCACGCTCCTTCTGCTTCTGCATCTCGGCCTCAAACTGCTTCTCGTCTACCTCGATGCCGCTCTCACGACAGATAAGCTCCGTCAGGTCGAGAGGGAATCCGTAGGTGTCGAAGAGGCGGAAAGCCTGCGTTCCGTCGAGTACCGTCTTGCCTTCAGCCTTCACGGCGTCGATGGCGTTGCTGAGCATATTGATACCGTTTGACAGGGTGCGGAGGAAGGACTCCTCCTCTTCCTTGATTACCTTGGTGATGAGTTCGCGCTGTGCAGGAAGCTCCGGGAATGCACCTCCCATCTCGCCCACCAATACCGGCACGAGCTTATACATGAACGACTCCTTCTGGCCCAGGAACGTGTATGCGTAGCGCACGGCACGGCGCAGGATTCTCCTTATCACGTAGCCTGCCTTGGCATTGCTCGGCAGCTGTCCGTCGGCGATTGAGAACGCCACGGCGCGCAGGTGGTCGGCGATGACGCGCATTGCCACGTCAACCTCTTCCTTCTCGCCATACTTCAAGCCGGAGAGATTGCATATCTCCTTGATGATAGGCTGGAAGATGTCGGTGTCGTAGTTGGAGTGCTTGCCCTGCAGTGTGCGCACGAGGCGCTCAAAGCCCATACCCGTATCGATTACGTGCATCGGCAGCGGTTCGAGGCTGCCGTCGGCCTTGCGGTTGAACTGCATGAACACGATGTTCCAGATTTCGATAACCTGTGGGTCGTCCTTGTTCACGAGCTCACGTCCCGGCACCTTTGCCTTCTCCTCCTCCGTACGGGAGTCGATATGGATTTCCGAACAAGGGCCGCAAGGACCCGTGTCGCCCATTTCCCAGAAATTGTCGTGCTTGTTTCCGTTGATGATATGGTCTGCCGGCACATGCTTGAGCCAGAACCCTGCTGCCTCGTTGTCGCGCTCGAGACCTTCCTCCTTCGAGCCCTCGAACACCGTGACGTAGAGGTCGTCCGGATTGATCTTCAATACGTCCACGAGATACTCCCATGCGTAGTCGATGGCTCCCTCCTTGAAGTAGTCGCCGAAGCTCCAGTTGCCGAGCATCTCAAACATAGTGTGGTGGTATGTGTCGTGGCCTACCTCCTCCAGGTCGTTGTGCTTTCCGCTCACACGCAGACACTTCTGCGTATCGGCGCGGCGACGTGGCTCCGGCTCGCGTGTGCCGAGGATAATGTCTTTCCACTGGTTCATACCTGCATTTGTGAACATCAGCGTCGGGTCATCCTTTATGACCATCGGTGCTGACGGCACAATAGCGTGTCCTTTCGACTCGAAGAACTTCTTGAACGAGTCGCGGATTTCATTTGCTGTCATCATTGTCTCTGTATATTTTGTTTTCGTTATTATCCTAATACTACTATACCTATGCGCTGCTGCACATACGACAAAAGCCCCGTAGGCAGCGGCATCCCGCCGCATTACTGAGCGTATGGCATACACACGTCGGCATATTAGGGAGCAAAATTAAAAAAAATATGATAAACAGCCAAATAATTTGTTATCGTTGTGTTTTTTAAGGTGTTATAAGCCCGATATGTTGATAAAATAAAATAAAAAGCGTATCTTTGCGGTGATTATAAACAATGATACGGTTATGGTATTGAATACAGACAAGAAACTGAAACTATATTACTCCATCAAGGAGGTGGCCCAGATGCTCGGCGTCACCGAGAGCATGCTGCGCTTCTGGGAGAAGGAGATTCCCTCCATCAAGCCCAAGACCACGGGCAACAACGTGCGCCAGTATACCGAGGAGGACATTGAGAGCATCCGTGTGGTATACAACCTCGTGAAGGTGCGCGGCTTCAAGCTCGCCGCTGCCCGCAAGATGCTGAAGGAGAACAAGAATTCCGTGGACAGCAACGCCAAGGTGATGGAGCTGCTCATCAATCTGCGCGACGAACTGCAGCAGATGAGGAAGCAGTTCGACTATCTCACGTAGAGGGCAGACAATGGTGAGTCTGAAGTTATTATCCGCCTACCTCAACAAGTTTTGATATTGTATCAACAAATGTTTGTGCGGGTTGGATCATAGTCATAACTTCATACTCCGAAACATCATAATTACAATTGTAATCTGCTTTTTTTCTCAATTGTTCCATTCGCGAAAAGAAGCTGCCTAAAGAAACATCCACTTTGTGAGTCTTAACGAAATGCAATCCAAACAAAGCCATAGTCCCTTCATGTGTATGAGCGGAAAAGCCATTTTGCAACAATAGACCTTGAGCTGCGTGAAAACAAGAATAATAAAATCTATTTGCCGCTAAATCCCATAGCTGCATATCCACCATCTTCTTTGCCTCATCAAGAAAGCGAAAAGCTTTTTCCATTCTTAGTTGCACCATATAGGAGCGTTCACTATCTGTCAATCCCATAATACTATTCCGTCTCGCTGAACATTTTTATAGAAAGGGGTCATCTTATTAAATTCCCATTCCTTTTCTGTATACATTACAGGAGAAATATTTTCTCCTAAATCCCATCCTAAAGCAGTAAGAGGGAAAGTTATACGATCATAGTCAGAAGGTTCCAATACATCTTTGTTCAAGATTACAAGGATATCCCAGTCACTCTTTTCTTTTGCCGTACCTCGAGCCTGAGAGCCAAACAGAATCACCCTTCCACTTCCTCTGGGCATAGTCTGCTCCAGACTCTGCCGAATATCTTCAATAATCACATTGTATCTTATTCTCTTATCCATATTTCCTTTCATTTTATGCACAAAATTACAAAGAAAAAAGATATGTTCAAAGAAAAAGACAAAGAAAAAAAGGCAAGCCTCTGTATGAAGAGAGACTTGCCTTACTTTTCAGTCTACCGGTAAAGGCAGACTATATTTCAAGTTCTTACACGCTGATTACTTAGCGATGAACTTCTTGCCGTTCTGGATAGCGATACCCTTGAAGTTAGCGTTTACGCGCTGACCAGCGAGGTTGTATACAGGAGCGTTAACGTCAGCCTTTGCAGCAACTGCGTCGTTGATGCCAGTCTCGCCACCACCCTTTGTGAATGTAACTGCACTGATAGTAGTTGCTCCAGGAACGAATACGAATCCGTCAGAAGTCATCTTAGAACCACAAGCGTTAACAAAATACTTTTCAGCGTCTTTATATACAGGGAATGCGACTACGCCAAGAGCGTTACCAGCAGTCCATCTTGTACCCCAATTCTTTGTAACATCTACTCCCTCTGGAAGAGCGTCACCTGCAAATACGTCGCAGCAAATAGAAGCAGATGCATAAGCTTTTTCATTGTCATAACCAGAACCTACAACATAATAGCCATCCTTATCTCCAGGAAGAGTATATTTTACAGCAGCGCTACCTTCAGCAACAGGCTGGGCAAACATAGTGAATGCTACAGGCATACCCTGACCATTCTTCACGTCACCTTCCCATACATAGTATGACTTGTTTCCTGTAAGCTTACCAAATACATAGAGGATACCATCCTGAGTTACATCAAACTCAAATACAGCACCAGTATTCTGACCTCCGCTCAACAAATCAGCTGGTTTAGGGTTGCTCTGTCCCTGAACTCCCTGAGGAGCATCGTATGTAACGCCATCGATAACAACCTTATTAGCAGCATCTGTCTCTGCAGCAAGTCCCTGAAGAATATAGCTGTCATCCCATGCAGCCTTCATTGTAACGCTTGCAGACTTACACATTTCTGTTCCTGATGTCAAAGAAACTTTTGCCTTTGGATCTTCTGGGTTACCTAACAATTCCTGAGCGTTCATAAAAGCGCTTTCTGTCTGTGCAGAAGCACACAAAGTCATAGCTGCCATAGCAGCAAGAGTAAAGATTTTCTTCATAATTTTTTATTATTTTAGTTAGTAATTATTTTAAGTAATTTCTCTTTATGTTTCGTAGATGTGGCAAAGGTACAAAATATATTGATATAAACAATTTTTTTTGCAAAAAAAAAGGAGTGAAGTTAAAAAAACTCACTCCTTAATGAATTAATATTACCTATTTATTTGGTTCCTTCAAAATTATAGAAGTTTGTCACGGTCTTACGACCGGAACGAACTGTCTTTGAGAAACGGAATGTAAGTGCCCCATTCGAAAGTGTTCCATTAAGCACGGCCGAATTCAGGAAACCTGCGGCTGTACCTGGAGTTGTCTTTCCCCAGAACTTTATCTCGTCATTAGCCCATGCTACATCAATCGGATTCTGCTCAGCGCCATTCACTACTGCCTCTTCTGATTCAGAAATGAAGGTTGCGGTATACTTGTTCTCTCCGGCTGCAATGGTAATAGTGCCGGGGACAGTCTTCTCAACAGTAACGCCATCCGCTTTGAGCACTGTGTATGTGCCGCTGTATGTGCCGGCAAGCACAGTTTCCGGAAGCTGGGCATGTGTGCCGTGGTTTACGTTGAAATCATCGTCATCACAAGATGCAAACGAGAAGCAAACTGCTAAGACAGCCATCAAACAATATAATGTCTTTTTCATTTTCTTTCTTTTTTAATTAGTTAAACGATGAATTCCTTATTCACTGACTTCTTCAGAAGAAGACGAAGTGCGGTAACCGGCATTCTGGTCAGCGGCTGTCATACCTGTATTGTTGTTAAGCTCTGCACTCGGAATCGGTCTCAGCCACTTGATTTCCCCATCCACGCCAGTCATGTTTGCCACACCGGAAACTGAGGAGTTGAATGCCACATTGTAGCGGACAAGCTGCTTTGTACGGCGCAGGTCTACAAAACGAGTCTTTTCAGCATAGCATTCACGCGCACGCTCGTCAAGCAGGAGGTCAAGCAGTGTAATGTCACCGAAAGTTGAAGGCACTGTATACATAGGCTCATATTCGCTCAAGGCGTTAAGTGTTTTCACACCGGCACGTGTGCGGACAGCATTGATATATTTCCAGAAGCCTGTCAGGTTGTCGTTCATCAGATTTGCCTCTGCCGCAACGAGATACAGTTCGCTACGGTTGAGGATAACGATGTCGCGGTAGCAATAAGACTTGTTCACAGGGTCATCGAACTTGCGTACACAAACGCCATTGTCCGTGGAAGCGTTGAATGAAGACAGTGATGCTGTTGCCTTCTTTGCAGTTCCGTCTGCGCTGAATGTGAATGTAGTTACATTAGGAGATGTCAGGATAGCAGCCTTTACCACATTAGGTCCGTCACCCTTTGCCATCTGAGCCTTGTGCTCAGCCAACCAAGCTGTAGCCTCAGCCTCTGTTGTCCAATAGGGGAAGAACTTCAAGTTGATAGGATGAGTTGCGAGTTTCTCGGCAGCAACTGTATAAGGTGCGAAATAAGCATCATCCATTGAATTGCCCTGATAGAATGTCGTCATGAACGTTCCCTCATAACGTGTATCACCCTTCTCGAAGAGATACATTGACTTCTCGGTCTGCTGGTTCTTCGAGTCACAACCCTTCTGGTTTGTACTGTAGTAACCACCATAGGTAGAAGACTGTGCGTTGCACTCCTTGTCGAGAGAGCTTTCGATTGATTCTGCGTCATATTGGATGCTCCACATGAACTCATCGTTGTTCTCGTTTGCCGGAGCCCACTTTGTTGCGAAAGGCTGTGTAAGAGCCTTGCCGCCGATTGCTGTCTCAGCCCACTGGGCTGCCTGTGCGAAGTGCTCCTTTGAAGCCACGGTATACTTGCCGTTGGCGGCATCCGTCACCTGAGTATCGATATCCCATCCCCACGCGAGATAAATCTTTGCGAGCAAAGCTGCAACAGCCTCCTTGCTTGGTCTGCCCGACGTATAATCCGTGTCTGGCAATTTGCAATTGTTATAGATATCAAGAAGGTCGTCTGCCACGTTCTTGTAGATGTCTGCAAGAGCCATCTTCGGATAGTTGCGTTCTGCACTCTGAATATAAGTTGTAATATACGGAACGCTTCCGAACTGCTGTGTCAGACAATAATAAGCATAGTCTCTCAGGAATCTTGCTTCCTGTCGCTTTGCCTCATAACCATCCTTGCCTTCTGTATAGTAAAGGAAACCATTGGCATAGTTCACCGTACCATAGCAACTTACATAATATGTCTTGACAACACCGTTTTCCGGATCCAGGGAGCTGTACTGGTTGAATGCTCCAGCATCCTGACCACGGGTATTCATATAAAGGTCTGTTCCCTGATCTGTGATGTCAGCCTGGTTGTTGAAGTTTTTCAGGCTAACGTATGCCGATGTGAGCATTGCGTCCGCCTTGCTTCCGAAGAATTCATCCGAGGTGGTGCCACCGGCGCTCTTATTATCAGCTTCAAGGAAATCGCTACAACTTGTCAGCGCAGTTCCGGCCAACAGAGCAGCAATTGCTGTAATATATAATGTCTTTTTCATTTCTTTGTCAATTAAAAAAATTAGAACTTGATACTTGCACCGAGCTGATATGTCACTGTGCTTGGACCATCATTCTTGCGAGCTGCTGAAGCCCACTCAGGATCGAATCCGTCATACTTCGTGAATACAAATGGATTTGTCACCGTGAAATACAGGCGGAGATAAGAACAATGCCATGGAGTCAGCCATTTCTTCGGGAAGGTGTATCCCAGAGTAATATTCTTAACCTTTGCGAATGAAGCCTTTGTAACGCATCTTGCCTCGTCATACTGCGTAGCGAGTGAACCGAGGCCGCTGTTTCCTGCTCCGTCGTTCGGGAAAGGATACTTACCATAATGTGTAACCTCCTGATAAAGCGGATTAAGATATGTTCCGTCTGCATTAACTCCGTCGCAGTCGATGAGAGTTCCTGCAGGAATATAATAATCAACATTCAGGTGCTGGCGTCCACGGTCTGAGAATCTGGTGTATTCCTCAAGGAATGAAGAATATACATGCTGACCTACCTTGGCATAAATCGAGAAGCCGAGATCCCATCCCTTATAAGAGAGTGATGATGTAAAGGTACCTGTGAACTTAGGGTCTCCCTTGAAGAATTCACGGTCTTTCTCGTCAATCACGCCGTTGCCATCCTTGTCATTGATCTTCGGCTGACCCTCTGTCAGACCATATACTTTATAATAGTAGTCATATTCCTTGACCTGCTCACCCGGAGTGAAGTTATTCTTGACAGCAGCCTCATTGTTTGGAACAGTCATCATGCGGTCTGTTACAGGGCCGTCATACTTGTAAGCCCAAAGCACATTGTAGCTACGGCCTACGAAGATGGAGTTCTCCACCTGAGACTTGGTAGAAGATGTCTGAATTACCCTGTCACCGGTTCCGTTGATTTCAAGCACCTTATTCTTGTTTGCAGAGATGTTTGCCGAAACAGTCCAGTTCCAATCCTTTGTGTCGATAACAACGCCAGTGATGGCTGCCTCGATACCAGTATTGCGCACACTACCGATATTTGTAGTAAGCGTCAGCGGGTCGCCTGATGAGTTCACACCGGCCTCCAAAGGCAAGTTCACCTGATACAGCAGGTCTGTGGATTTCTTGGTATACCAGTCAATGCTACCGTTGATTCTGTTGCGCAGGAATCCGAAATCGAGACCGACATTGAACTCATGTGATTTCTCCCACTGGATAGCCCTGTCTACAATACCAGAATATACATAACCCGTTGTCATTCCAGGATATATGCCGAACTTAGACGGTGTGCTCTGTGTTGCATAGTTGCCGATACCGTCATTGTTACCCGTCACACCATAGGAGAGACGAAGCTTCAGGTTGCTCAGCCAGTCGATGTTCTTCATGAAGTTCTCTTCTGAAATACGCCATGCAGCGGCGAATGAAGGGAATGCTCCCCAACGATGACCATCGGCGAATTTCGAAGAACCATCCCAACGTACAGTTGCCGTGAACAGGTATTTGTCCATATAACCATAGTTCGCACGCAATGCATACGACATCATGCTGTTCTCAGAATAGCTTGTGTATGAATCTGTTGCATTCTGGGTCAGGTTCTGCATTGCATACCAATCCGAACCTACGAGCTTGGTGTTTGTTCCGAGCCAGTATGATTTCTCCACGTTTCCGCTCTGCAATGACATCAATCCCATGACGCCGACAGAGTGTTTCTTGTTGAAGGTCTTGGTCCAGTTGATTACATTATCCCATGTCCACTGGAAGCTGCGGTTTGTCGTATACGAAGCCTGACTCCACGTATAGTCGTCGGTCATCGGAACCTGGATATACGGTGACTTGGTGGTCACTGCGAATGTATGTCCCGGATTCGTCGGGTCTTCGTATCCCTGATAATATCCTTCGCGATAGTATGTATAGTTCGGAGAGAATGTTGTCTTGAAGTTCAAACCTTTCATGAAATCGAACTGCAGATATACATTACCCAGCATACGCCATGTCTCGCGCTGCTTTGAAGAGTTCTTGAATGACATCAACGGATTGAAGGCATCAGTGAACTGCATACCGGTGTTTGTCGTGCCCAGGGTATACGAGTTTCCGGGGAAGTTTGCAAGCTGGCCTGCCGTATGCCATGCTCCGTCCTTGTCATACTGGTCCTTCAGATAATAAGGAACCATATATGGGTTCATCCTGTATGCATCAGCCACGGCGTCATCGTCGGCATACTTGTTCTCGATACGCGCAAGGTTCATGTTGAATCCAACGGTGATGAGCTTGTTCACCTTTGCGTCAAGGCTTCCCTTGAAGTTGAAACGGTTTTCCTTATCATTTTCATAAAGTCCTTCAACCTTGTTGTATCCGATACCTGTATGATAGTTTATCTTGTCGCTTGACCCGCTGATTGCCACATAGTGGTTCTGCTGCGAACCGTCATTAAGAACCAGATCAGGCCAATTGTAAGTCTTGCCGTTTGCCAGCATCTGCTTCATCACATAATTCTCTCCATCAAAAAGGAGACCCTGCTTCATTGCGGTGTCTTCCATCTTATATGTAGGACGGGCCGGATTCTGCAGTCCGTCTGCTGATGATCCATACGCAAGGAATTTCATGAAACGATAGTTGTAGAAGCTCTGTCCGTCCATGAAGTCAGGCATACGCACAGCCTTTGTGATACCATAATATCCATCGTATGAGATGGTTGCCTTTGAGTCCTTCTTTACGGCAGAACCGCTCTTTGTGGTTACCATCACGACACCGGCAGTGGCGCGCGAACCATAGATTGCGGTTGAGGAAGCATCCTTCAAAACGTCTACACGCTCGATGTCCTGCGGATTGAGCCAGTCGATGTCGTCACACATAACGCCATCCACAACATACAGCGGATTTGTATCTCCGTTGATTGACGACTTACCACGCACCTCGATATTGAATCCTGACCCTGCACGACCTGAAGTTTGGGTAATGTTGACACCTGGTGTGGAACCCTGCAGGTTTTCCATCAGCGATGGAGCACCCTTGGCATTGAGTTCTTCCGTCTTTACAGAACCAACCGAACCTGTAAGGTCCTTTTTCTTCATCGTACCATAACCGACAACCACCACTTCGTTAAGTGTTGCATTGTCTTCCTGCAATACGAAATTCAAGTTTGCAGCGTTTCCGAGGGTTACGGTTTGTTCCTTGTAACCGATGTAGGAAACCTTTACCTTTGAAGAAGGAGAAGCATTTGGAATAGAGAACTTACCGTCGAAATCGGTAACGGAGCTTGGTTTGCCGTCCACAAGCACAGTTACACCAATCAGCGGTTCTCCTGTTGCATCCTTCACGATACCCGTGACTGTCTTCTGGGCGAAAGCCGTAAGACAAACCATAGGCAAAACGGAAGCCGTTAAGGCTCTTCTGATTTGTAAATGCATAAATGTTTTGTTTATTAGTTAGTAGCTTTCCGTCAAGGTGCGCCGGTTCGATGGCGTTGCAGCCATCTATAATATATATAATAGGTATATACTTAGCGAACCTTTTTCGTTTTAGTAGACCCACAAGCCCATCAAAAGAGGGAGCGGATCGTATAGTTTGATTTCGGTGCAAATATAAATAGAATTATCCAATATGCAAAACATTCATAAAAGTTTTTTATTTGCCGGGCCAAGTTTTAACGTTTCGGGGAATAAAAACATACATTAATCGGGAATATTGTCCGGGTTTTCGTTTTTTTTCAGTGGTATTTATGAGAGAGTGCGGCATAGGTATACCGTCAGTGCAGCATAGCGAGACTCGGAATATCACATAGCTACACATTTGACGGAAGAAGCAAAATCTTCGGGGAGAATGTTTCGTTTTTCAGATAAATTATTGTAGCTTTGTGGATTGTTTGGGGAAATGCCGCAAACATGATAATCAAAAACAATGTAAACGATATGAAGAACAATCTTAATGAGTATAAGGAGGAATTCATCAGTCTGCTGAAATCCACCGGCCGTGACGGCATCGACGACGTGATAGAGGAAATCGACAGGCTCGGCTTCTTCACTGCCCCTGCTTCCGCCGGGCACCACCTCAACACGGAGGGAGGCCTCGTGGTCCACTCGCTCAACACCTGCAAGGCGGCGCTCGCCCTGTGGGAGGCGATGAAGCCGCTGGAGCCGTCGCTCGAAACGGAGGTGAAGCGCGAGAGCATCATCATCGCCTCGCTGCTGCATGACGTATGCAAGGCGGACATTTACAAGCGCACCGTGAAGAAGCGCAAGAACAAGCTCGGACAGTGGGAGGACAGCGAGGGCTACAAGGTGTCGTACAAGGATTTCCCGATGGGTCATGGCGAGAAGTCGCTCGTGGTGGTGCTGCTCAGCGGACTGGAGCTTTACGATGACGAGATGCTCGCCATACGCTGGCACATGGGCGCCTGGGGCGTTAATCTGACGAGCTTCGAGGATGTGCGCAACTATGACACGGCGCAGAAGATATACCCGCTCGTGGCTATCATCCATGCTGCCGACTGCATGGCGGCGAACGTGATGGAGAGGACGGGAGAGGAAATCGACGAGATGTAGTTTTTTTTCTTTATCAAGAATCAGAGAAACATAATTCTTGATAGAAACAATCATTGATTAATACCCAATACGGCTCCACGGACTTGATTTGTCCGCGGAGCCGTCTCATAAATACATTGGCATTACGCTAAATGCCCGCGTCTTGAAAATGAAAACATTCTTATTTTATTATCTTTACGGTCTTGCCGTTGCTCATCTTCATGATATTGATGCCCTTCTGCGGTGACTGGATGCGCTGTCCGGCGGCGTTGGTGCGGTATACCACCGTTGCATCGTCTGCCGCTCTGCCGTTGCTGATGCCGAGGGCGCAGTCCACAGTATAGTGGAGCTCAAACGGTTTGGTCTCTTCTGCCCTTGAGAGGATTCCCTTGACGAATGCACCGGAAGCGAACTTCACGGTGTACTTGCCGTTGGCTGTCACCTTAGCGTTGAGGATTGCGAGACCGCTCGCTGCATCGCCCACATTGGTCACCGAAGGCTTTGCCGTGGTCACCACCTGGCCCGTAGCGTCGTCTATCACCTCTATCGTACCGTTGCCGGCATATACATCCTCGTCGGTCTGGAATGTCACCTTTATCTTATCCAGTTCGCCCACGGTGGAACCGTCTGCCGGATCTGCCGTAACCACTTCCGGCTCCACTACCGGAGGCTCCACGCTGCCGCTGATGATATAGTGGAAGTTGTATTCCGGAAGGTTAGTCTCTTCCATGTCCATTCCGTCAAACAGCTTGCCTGAAGGGATATGGAGCGTATAGTTGCCTGCCGCTGTAACTTCGGCGGGGAGGATGAGCTTGATGGCGTTGAGACTTGCGCTCGACTCCTTTACCTCCAATACGGTCTCCTCCTTCGTCTCGTCGTTGATGAGCTTGGCGGGTCCGGCGTATGAGTCGGCGGCAAAGTCTACGAACTGGTATTTCATGAATGTAATCTTGAATTCCTTCAGACTTGCCACTTCGCCTTCCTCCGGATCGATGACTACAGACTGGTCTTCCTCTGCCGGTGCGCTGACCATAATCGGGTCTGACATGCCTGAGTTCACGTAGGAGAGTTCGTGGTCGTATACGGCGTATGCGTAGGAAACGAGGGAGTATGAATAGCTGACGTCTTTCGACATCGGCACTTCGAACTTGGAGGATGTTACGTTGCCCACCTCGCGCTGCTCCATGAGCGACGAGTAGCTGTCGCCTGCGGCAAGCGTCTGCACCACCTTGATGTAGTCGATGAACAGTTTGTTGCTCTTCTTCGCTTCGTCTTCAAGATTCTTGTAGTATATCTCCAGATAGCAGTCTGCCGAACCCTTGGTGAACGAGAAGGTGTACTCCTTGAAGCCTTCCTCCATCGTTGCCGACTGGGTTTCCTGCAGGATTTCGTCGGCGTTGTAGAGACGCACCTCCACTGGTGTGCCGCTCGACGGAATGCCGTAGTTCAGCTCTGCCATGTTCATCTTCACGGTGAACTTTCCGCCGTTTGCCGAGAGGTTCACGTTCGGTGTCCAGATGCTTCCGTAGTTGCCGTAGGGGGCGATTCCCATATATCCGGCGGCGAGACACTGCTGGCGGTCTGACGCCCATCCCGGGGTTGACGTGAAGTCGTCGAGCACAGCGCTCGAATTGAACTCGGGACTGTCTGTCGTTCCCACCTTCACCTTGTCGAAGCCCTCGTCAATGATGTTCACATCCTTGGATGCGCTCAGAGTCTCGGTGCGGGTAAGATAGATGTCGTATTTCACTGCGTTCTCGGCTGCTTCCCAGTTGGCTGTGAAGCCCGTCTTCGTCACGTCGGTGGCGGCGAGTCCCTTAGGCGGAAGCACTGCCTTGAACACTTCCACTACGCCAATCTCATTGGAGTTCTCGGAAACGGCATCGCCGTTCTTCGCCCTCACCACGAAGTAATATTGCTGTCCCTCGGCGAGACCGCTCACTTCCCTTGACGTTCCGGCAACCTCCTCGCTGTTTATCAGATAGGTCTTCTCTTCGCCGTTCTTCGTGTAGACGTCAAACTGGTATCCTGTGGCTCCTGCCACGGCGCTCCATGTAGCGGTGAAGCTGGTCTTGCCCACCGTCTCCGGCTGGTATGCCACGGGGCTCTTCACGAATTTTCCCGCCTCTATCTTCACGTTGTCGATAAGTATTCCGTCGGAAGCGAGGAACGGGGAGAACTTGATTGCCTTTGTCTTCGAAGCACCCTCCAGAATCAAGGAGAAGGTGTGCCATTCGCTGTCTTCCATCGTGAAGGTCTGGTCGCCGCTGTAGGCATAGTTGTAGTTCACCTTCAGCGCTCCGCCGTAGGAGGCAGGGCTCTTGGCGTCGAACGTCACCTTGATGCTGCTGGTTTCGTCGCCCAGCTCCGTCAGTCTGGCGGTAATCAGATCTCCGCCGTCCTTGACGAGCAGCTTCCCGCCAGCCTCATATACGTATTTTCCGCTCCAGCCTATCTGTTTGAAGAGTTTTCCGCTGTAGCCGCTGATGTCGGTCGCGGCAGGACTTTCCTCCGAGCCCTCGGTGAAGGCGTCGAAGTGCTCGTCGATGAGCGTCTGTGCCTGTATTCCGCCACATAGGAATAAGGCAAATGCAAGAAGCATTAATGATAGTAGGTTCCTTTTCATAAGCACATGAATTTAATTGTTAATCTTGATTGAATTTTCGCTTTTTTCCATTATTACTGTATCTTTACACAGTATTATAAGTTCCCTTTTGGCATCACAAGGCATTAGAATCATTACTTTTTGCAAATATATGAAAACTTATTCACATTCAAAGCTTTTCGCCTGTTTTTTTTCGCAAAACGCACAGAATATGGCGAAAGGAGTATAAAAGGCTGTGCTTTTTTGGTGGGGAAGCATAAAAGCACTACCTTTGTTATATAATACTCTGAATTATGAAAAAGACTATCATTCCGGCATTGTTCTTCGCCTGCTGCGCTCCTGCCGCAGGATTCGCCCATGCAGCTTATCCGCTGGCAGTGAAGGCAGAGAAGGGAAACGGTGCCGACTTTATGCATGCCCTGCGCACGGGCAAGACCGCGCAACTGAAGAACATCACCGCCACGGAGCGCACGGCTCTGGAATTCCTCTACAGGTATATGCCGCTCGCCGACGTGACGGACTACTCCCCCGAATTCTTCCTCGACAATGTGCGCACGAGCTTCATGGCGCAGAAGGAGATGCCTTGGGGAGGCGAAGTGCCGGAGCTGCTGTTCCGCCATTTCGTATTGCCGATAAGGGTGAACAACGAGAACCTGGACGACTCGCGCATGGTGTTCTACAAGGAACTGAAAGACCGCGTGAAGGGCATGGCGATGAAGGACGCCATACTGGAGGTGAACCACTGGTGTCATGAGAAGGTGACCTACCGTCCGTCTGACGGCAGGACCTCGGCACCGCTCGCCACGGTGCGCTCCGCCTACGGGCGATGCGGCGAACAGAGCACCTTCACCGTGGCTGCACTGAGGGCCGTGGGCATCCCCGCACGCCAGGTTTACACGCCGCGATGGGCGCACACTGATGACAACCACGCCTGGGTGGAGGCATGGGCCGACGGGAAATGGTATTTCCTCGGGGCCTGCGAACCGGAGCCGGTGCTCAACCTCGGATGGTTCAACGCCCCGGCATCACGTGCGATGCTGATGCATACCAAGGCGTTCGGCGACTACAGAGGACCGGAAGAGGTGGTGCTCAGGACTTCAAACTACACCGAAATCAACCTGATAGACAACTACGGCGAGACCGCCCGCATGGATTTCTCCGTGGTGGACGAGGCTGGAAATCCCGTGAAGGGAGCCAAGGTGGACTTCAAGATATACAACTATGCGGAGTTCTGCAACGTGGTGACGAAATACACCGACGCCAACGGAGCCACCTTCCTCACTGCAGGCAAGGGCGACATGATGGCGTGGGCATCGATGGACGGCAGATACGGATACAGGAAGGTTTCCTTCGGCAAGGACAAGAAAGTGACCATCAGGCTCGACCGCACCGCCGCCCCGACAGGCAGCGGAGTGGTATGCCGCGACTCCTTCGACATCGTGCCGCCGCCAGAGAAGCCCAACCTGCCCTACGTTTCAAAGGAACAGCGGGAGAGGAACAACGAGCGCTTCGCCCATGAGGATTCCATCCGCCATGCCTATCTCGCCACATTCTACAACAAGGAGACGGCGCTGAAGGCTCTGGCCGCCCGCGGAATAACAGACAACGATGCCGGCAACGGCACGATGGCCGACCTGTTAGTAAAGTCGCAGGGCAACCACGACGTGATAATCAGTTTCCTCGCCAAGCACAAGGACAACCTGAAACGCGCCGCAGCCCTCCTCTCGTCGCTAAGCGACAAAGACCTGCGCGACATGCCGACGGAGATTCTCGAAGACAACTTCATGGCAGCGACCGACCAACTGTGTCCGCGAGTGGAGAACGAGATGATCATCCACCCGTTCAAGCAGTTCTTCGGGAAAGCCTTCAGCAAGCGGCAAGCGGAGAAGTTCCGCACAGACCCCGCAACGCTCGTGTCATGGATAAAGCAGAACATCCGCATCAACCCCGACAAGCGTGCCCTGATGATAGCACAGACCCCGGTGGGCGTGTGGGAAAGCAGGATTACCGACAGCCGTTCGCGCAAGATATTCTTCGTGGACGTGGCACGCAGCCTCGGCATAGAGTCGCGTGTGGACGCCGTGACGCAGAAAGCACAATACAGGAACAACGGCACATGGATAGACGTGGACTTCGACGGCGACGTGCAGAAAGCCTCGGAGAAAGGTACGCTCAACCTGACCTACCGCAGCAACGGCATCATCAGCGACCCGAAATACTACAGTCATTTCTCGCTCACACGCATCAACGCCGACGGTTCGACCACACTCCTGGAATATCCCGAGGACGGCATAACATGGAGCAACACGTTCAAGGACGGCGTGGAACTCGACGTGGGCCAGTATGCGCTCGTCAGCGGCACACGTCTGGCAAGCGGCGGAGTGATGTCGGCAATGCAGATATTCAATGTGGAGAAGGGGAAGACGGTGGATGTGGACATGCAGCTGCGCACATCGCCGACCGCCGTGACCGTGATTGGCAACTTCGACTCCGAATCCAGATTCCGCATGCTTGACGGCACGGAGGTGAGCCTGCTCTCGCAGACAGGCCGCGGATATTTCATCACCGGACTCATCGGCGTGGGACAGGAACCTACCAACCATGCACTGAAGGACATAGCAAAGGTGGCAAAGACATTCAACGACTGGAAGCGCCCGATAGTGATCCTCTTCGAGGACGAGGCGGCAGCAAGGAAGTTCAACGCCGCCGAATTCGAGGGGCTGCCCACGAACATCATCTTTGGAATCGACAAGGACGGCGCCATCCGCCGACAGATAAGCAGCAACATGAAACTCCAGCATCCGGAACTATCGCCGATATTCCTCATCTCCGACACGTTCAACCGCGTGGTATATATCTCGCAGGGCTACACCATCGGACTGGGCGAGCAGATGGAGATGGTGGTAAACAAGCTGTAGGAGCCGCTGCATGAATTAAAAGAACATTCATACTATCAAGACAAATGATTATGAAACATATCAATACCATCATGCGGAAAGCCGTTTCCGCAGTGGCATTCATGGCCGTAGCCGTGACTGCCGACGCCGCGGAGGCGGTTTTCAGGATTGTGGAGTTCAACAAGACGACGGGCGAATTCGCACTCGCCGCAAGCGGAACGGTGCCACAGGACTCATGGGCGTATTTCCAGAACGACTACGGAGCTACCACCGGAAACCGCTACAACCAGATTCCGCGCAACCGCAAGGCCGTGCTCTGGCTTGAGGGTTGGCAGGGATGCACCATCAAGGGCATCACGCTGAACATGTGTTCCAACAACAAGGCGGGACAGGTGGGCCTGTCCGTCAGCGACGGCGAGACGGAAATCTTCAAGTTCAGCCCCGTGGACTTCGCCGATGCGGGATGGTTCGGCCAGTGGGTTTCCAAGGACCTCGGCGTTTATGTTGACGTGACGAAGCAGATTGACGCCCCCACCCTGACCGCCGACGTGGCAGGGATAACCGTGAAAGGCGGAACGAAAGAAGGTTCCGTATACCTCAACTCCATCACGATTGACTACGAAGAGGGCACCGGCATGACACTGGAGTCGCCACTGGGATGGATATACGAAAAGCTTGAAAAGAAAAGCAAGCTGAACGAAGGCGACGAACTGATGATTTTCCGCAACGGCTGTGCCGCCGCCGATATCGACGGAATGGAGAAGTCGCAATACCTTGACGCCATCACCATCGCATCCACAACCGACGTGACCGACCCAGAAGTATTGCGCTTCACCGCCAACAAGGCGGAGACCGAAGGCTTCTGGACGCTGACCGACCAATACGGCCGCAAGCTCGGAGCCAAAGGCAAACAGGCACTGGCATGGAACGAGGGAGCCACGGAATGGACCATCGAGACGGGCTACGACGGAGCGACAATAGCCAGTGGAAACACCTCCTACGGCACGCTGCGCTACAACGAGCCTGACGGAAGCTACGCCCGCTTCAACATCTATACTTCCAAGACGCTCCCCCTACCCTTCCTCTACCGCAAGAGCAAGCAGCGCGAAGCTGTGACAGCCACTGAGCTGACGCTCGGCGAAACGGAGATTACGGCGAGCGTTGCCGACGGACATATCGCCCTGAAACCGACCCTGAAGCCAGCCACTGCGACCGACAGGCGCATCGTATGGACAAGCAGCAACGAGAGCGTGGCAACGGTGAACGGCGGATTCGTCACCCTGCTCAGCGAGGGCGAGACCACCATCAACGCCCGCACAGCCGACGGCGGCGCCCAGACAAGCGTGCGCCTCATCGTATCAGCCGCTTCGGGCATCAGCAATGCAGCCACAGCCAAAGGCGCAAGCGGCACATACAAGATGCTCGACGGCAAAAGCGTCATCATCGTGAAAGGTTCCAAATCCTATACCACAGACGGAACAAGGCGATAACACGGCTCCATGCCATCCATATACATTATATAATATATATACAGCGACAACAACAAAGCGATAATAACCCAAAAAGAGGGCACCGGAAAAACCGATGCCCTTTCTTTTTATTCTGTAGATAAGGATTTTTCAAATCCTATCTCACATCAGATAAGGATTCTGAATTCTATCTTACGTTAATCTTGCGTACGAGTCCGTCCTTGCCCTTCACGATGTATGTGCCGCGTGGCAGGGATGCTGCTGCACCTACGCCCTCGCTTACCTTCTCGCCGTTGAGCGTGAATACCTTCACGTCAGCCGTACCCAGGTCAAAGCCGTTGTTGCCAACAGTGTTGATGCCGGATGCGATGGCCTCAAGGATAGTGTTCGGAACGTTGATGTCAGCGTACTCGCCGTTGATGTCAACCGACTTGTCGTTGTAGCCATCCATAGTGAATGTGAGAGTGTACTTGCCGTTGATATCCAGGATATCAAACTTGTACTTGCCCTCGGCGTCGGTGGTAGCGGTCTCGCTCACCGTTCCGTCCTCAGACGTGAGCTTCACCTCTACGCCCTGGAGTGCCTTGGCGGCAGCGTCGCTCTCGTCGCTCTTCTTGCCGAGCACTGCGCCGCTCACTGTGCTGTAAGCAGAGAGGACAGCATCGGCATTGACCTTCAGCTCGTCTAAGAATGAGATGCCTTCAGCCGTGTAGTCCACGAAGTTGTCGGCCTTCACACCGAGACTGTATGTCAGGGCAATCTTGCCCACGGTGAGGCTGTATGTACCATCCTCAGCGGATGTAGCGTAATACTCCACGCCACCGCTCTTCAGCGTAACGGCAGCTCCAGCAACAGGCTGGTTCTTCTTGTCGGTGATCTTTCCGCTTACTTCGGCAGAAGAGGTCACGTTCATATAGAGCACCGGCATTCCCTTGCCGTCGCCGTTCTTCCATGTGTATGAAGCGCTCTCGGCACTGTCGTTTGCACGATACATTGCCTGGCCATTCTTGTTGGCGTCGGTCACGAAATAGCTTCTCACATAGCCGTCTGCATCATGATGCACGAATATGCGCAGGCTCTTTCCGCTATACTTGAAGCCGCCTTCAATCTGCAGGTCGATGAGGTCGAGAGGATTCTTTTCCGATCCCATGCCCTCGGTGAGCTGCTGTCTTGCGTCAAATACCTTTGTCATCTGGAGTGTGTCAGGCAGTTCGTAGGTATTCTCGTTGAGCGACTCCTCGTCTGCATTTGCGATGTAAACCCTGATGTTAGCATTCACGGTCTTCTTGGACGAGCTGTATCCGTCGAGCACGTATCCACGCATGCGGATGCGGTTGATGATGGTACCCTTGTTGATACCGAGCTGTGCTGCGGTGTAAACCATGTCAGACTCGCTGTTGCGGAAGAATGTAGACAATGGCAGGGATGAGTTGTCGCATGCTGTGCTGTCGCCTATTTGGAGCGAACCGGCTGTGATTTCATCACCGATTGTCACGCTTACGGTCTCGCCGATTGTCTTCTTCTCGCCGTAAACATACTCTACGTGGGCATCGTATGTGCCGGCCTGATGAGGATAGAAGCTGAACTTGAAGTCGGCTGTCTCACCGGCCTTTACAGTCGGAGCCTCAGCCTCAGCCATCACGTTCTCGCCGAAGTAGAGCTTGGCGGTGTATGCATCGGCATTGATATCGGTTGCCTCCGGGTTCATGGCCTTAACGGTTGCGGTGTATTCATCGTTCACGTTGCCAGCCACCGGCAGGTTCTGCTCGTCGATGAAGAAGCCGTTGGCCTTGCCCATCGTGAAGTCCTTCACGGTGTTGCCCTCGGCGAATGTCATTTCGTTGACCTTCGACGGAGCGTAGCCGTCCAATGTAGCCTTTACAGAATATGTCTTGCTGTCCTGGATAATCTCCATAGAGTACTTGCCGTCCTCTCCTGTCGTAGCGTAGTATTCCACGTCGCCGCTCTTTGCCAGGAGCTTCACGTCCTTGAGTGCATTGCCGGTCTCGGCATCTGTCACGGTTCCGGTCAATATCACCGGATCCTTCACTACTCCGAAGTAAGCCACAGGCAGATTGGCTGCCGTCATGGTTGCACCCTCTATGCCAAAGTCTGAATTGGCAGCCTTTGCCATTTCCTTGTTGGATGCCTCCCATGCTATGCGGGCTGTGTATCCTTCCATCAAGCCCTTGAATACCACGCGCAGAGACTTTCCGTTGTAAACGAGCGGTGTTGGGAATGTAATCTTCAACAGGCTTCCTGCCACAGTCACACTTGCGCCGTAGCTGCTGTTCTCGCCCTGACCTGCTGCCGGGATTGCATAGCTGTCGTCGTATACCTTGGTCATTGTGGTGACGTCGGCAGGAACGAACGGATCTGCAAACGCCACATCGTCGGTATTTGCAACATACGCAGCCAATGAAGCATATTTGCTTTCCTTAGAGTTATAACCGCGGAATTCGATAGATGTAATCTGTGATCCCTCCGGCAGATTGATGTCTTCTGCCGTATAGAGGAGCTCAGACACGGTGTTCTTGTAATAAGGACAGAGCGGAGCGTCGGTAGTGGCGGTCTCGATTGCGCCCACCTGCACTGAGTTGTCGGCAACCTCGGGAACTACCTTCACAGTAGCCTCGTCGGTCTTCACCGAGAAGTCATCGCCCTTCAGCTCTACGTATGTCTTCACGTCGCCAGCCACATGAGGAGTGGTCAGGAATGTGAATGTCTGTGTTTCTCCAGCCTTGAGCACCGGAGCGTCTGTCTTTATGGTCTCATCGCCGAAGTGGAGCGTTGCAGTGTAGCTGCCAGCCGGCTCGTCGGCGAGGTTCACGTTCTTGAATGTAGCTGTAACCTTCAGACTATGGTTTGTCATCACGCTCTCCGGAACGGTGTTCTCCGTCACGACGAGGTCGTGGTTTACTGCCACAGGCTTGAAGCCGTAGAGGTTGTCGAGATGCACGCCGCCCGCCTCGAATGCGAGGTAATACTGTCCGGCAGGGATATTGTCAAGCTCATACAGAGCCATCTCGTAGTTGCTTGAATATGATGCGCCCACCTTGGTCTCAGGGAACTTGTCTGCCTCGTTTTCTGCATCTACGCTCAATGTGCGGACGTTGGTCCACGTCTTGCGGTCGGTAGAATAATAGATGTTGAGGTGGCAGCCGGAAGTTGTGGTCTTGCCTGCAAGGAATGTGAACTTGTCGCCGGCAGCAACCTCAAGCAGCGGAGTGATGAGCTTCTGGTTGTCGGTGGAGTTGTCTTCCATTGCGCAATACTGGTTTCCGCTGAGTCCTATCGCATGTGGGAAGCTGCTCATCTTCCAGTCTGCATCAGTAATCATGTTTACGGCGAACTTGCCGCTCTCGAAGTTCTCGAAATACTTGGTCGGGTCTACCACTTCTCCCTTCAGATTTATGGTGAAGTCTGCGATGCCCTCGCCCTTGATGGTCATGGTGCCTTCCTTCATTCCGGCAGCGTCGGCAGCCATCACGATGTCAAACGGCACTGTGGCATGAGGCTTGAAGGTAGTGGCTGTGAGGGTTGTGGTGAAGCCCGCCGGCATGATGATGTCGGTGATGTTCATCGGCGCTGCTCCGTCGTTGGTGATGGAGAAGGTCTTCGTGGTCACCTTGTTCTGCATACCGTATTCAACAGTGCTTTCTGCCAGCACGTCATTCTTGTCGCCGTCCTTTATCGTGAGCACCGGAGCGTATGGAGTAGGATCCACCCACGAACCATACGAGGTGTTTCCGCTCACGTTCTCCTTCACGTCATAGCGCAATCTGCCCTTATACTCCTCGTATGAGAGTGTTGCGGTGATTGTGATTTCGTCTGATTCCGCATTGATGGGCAGTGCCTGTGTGATAGGCTCGGTAACGATTGCCACATCGGGAGCGTCGTTTTTAACGATGCTCAGAGAATAGTTCTTGTCGCCAGGGTTAAGGTCGAGCAGACCGGTGTTCTGCACCTTTACCTTATACTGCACGGTGAACTTGTTTTCCGGCGTACAGTCCTGCTTCTCGTCGTAAACAGCCGTCACGTTCTTGATTGAAAGTGCAGGCTTCTTCACGATGTCGGCCTTGGCTGCCGAGAAGTTGTCAAGACATACGCTGTTTGCATAGATTCCCACATGCTGGTAATCCGTGAGGTCGATCTCTGCCGTCACCCATTCATTGTAGATTGGCGAAGGGATGGTGGCTGTGGTGATCAGCGCACCTTTCTTGAACTTGCCTCCCTCTTCGGTGACGTTATAGAGCTTCAGATCGCCACTGTAATAGCTTGTGGACTTGAACATGATGGTGACGTGGCCGCTCACCTTTGGGGTGACCAGAATGTCGCATACATCCTGCGAATCCCAATAGTCAGAGCCCACGGACTGGGAGCCCACGGAGAGGCATCCCGAATCATCCACGCCTCCGCTGGACATGCCGCGATACGAAACATAGGCGCCGTCATAACTGTCGATAATATGTCCCCACCCTGCGGGTGCCCAGTCTTTAGGGAGATTGTATGTCTGCAACCCCTCAAACTGATAGGAATAATTGTCAACGATGTCAGCGCTTACTCTTGTACTCCACACTGTCATAACGAGCAGCGAGAGTAAGAACGAATAGATTTTCTTCATACGCTAAACGATTGAGTTTTTATAAATAAATAAATTAATTGATTGTATCATCATCTTTGCATCTGGCTATAATCGAATCGGATTTGCGCCGGATTGTCTTTATATCAGATTATTATTATCATCATCATCAACAATATCAACATATCGCCATATAATACCGATTGCATAATATTGATTGCATAAAGTACACCATTTATATGATATGCTTATATTTTGCTGCAAATTTAAGATATTTTTTATAAATTCTGCAAGCTATAGACAAAATTCTTTCAAATTTTGTCCGTTTTCCTTCTTTATCGGGGAAATAAGGGGGAAACGGCGCGTTTTCGGGCGGGAACAACAGCGCTTTCGGGACGAGGAACGGCGGTCTGCGTGTCGTGTGACTATAGTGGGAAGTGTTTTTCACTATAGTGGTAAACACTTACCACTGCAGTGGAAGACACTTGCCACTGTAGTGAAAGGCACTTGCCACTGCAGTAGAACGATAGGGGAAGCACCGCTTTGTGACCCGAATTCTTGTGTAAACCGATTTATGTTCGTAACTTTGTGGGGGAAATCCGCCGACGGCCGGAAGCGGCAGAACAAGTCAGCAGGACAATGAAAAACCGAAGCGGAAAAGCGAAAGACATTCATCAACCTAAGCATTAACAAGATATGAGCGAACTGCCTCACTTAATAAAAGACCTGGCACTGATTCTCGTGGTGGCGGGAATCGTCACCATCATATTCAAGCGGCTGAAGCAACCTCTCGTGCTGGGATATGTGGTGGCGGGATTCCTCGTCAGCCCGAACATGCCATACACGATGTCGGTGGTGGACATTGCCGACATCCACACATGGGCGGACATAGGAGTGATGTTTCTCCTGTTCTCCCTCGGACTCGACTTCTCGTTCAAGAAAATCGTGAAGATGGGATCCTCGCCCATCATTGCCACATGCGTCATCGTGTTCTGCATGATGGCGCTCGGAATGATTGTGGGCCACGGATTCGGATGGGGGCGCATGGACTGCATCTTCCTTGGAGGTATGCTCGCCATGAGTTCCACCACTATTATATATAAGGCGTTCGACGACCTCGGACTGCGGCAGCAGCGGTTTGCAAGCATGGTGATGAGCGTGCTGATTCTGGAGGACATGCTCGCCATCGTGATGATGGTGATGCTCTCAGCGCTGGCTTCGGGGGCTAACCTCGACGGCGGACAGATGCTGGGCAGCGTGGTGAGGATAGGATTCTTCCTCGTGCTGTGGTTCGTGGTGGGCATATTCGCCATTCCGTGGCTGCTGCGCTCATCGAGGAAGCTCATCAACGGCGAGACACTGCTGATAATAGCGCTCGGACTATGCTGCGCCATGGCGGTAATCTCCACGAAGGTGGGGTTCAGCAGTGCGTTCGGCGCTTTCGTCATGGGTTCCATCCTGGCGGAAACGGTGGAGGCGGAGAAGATCATCAAGCTCGTGGAACCGGTGAGAAACCTCTTCGGAGCAGTGTTCTTCGTGTCGGTGGGTATGCTGGTGGACCCAATGGTATTGGTGGACTACAGTGTGCCTATCCTCGTGTTGGTGCTCACGATTCTCGTGGGGCAAGCAGTATTCGGCTCCTTCGGGTTCCTCATCAGCGGACAGTCGCTCAAGTCGGCGATGCAGTGCGGATTCTCGATGGCGCAGATCGGTGAGTTCTCTTTCATCATAGCCTCGCTCGGACTCTCGCTCGGAGTGACGGGCAAGTTCCTCTATCCCGTAGTGGTGGCGGTTTCGGTCATCACCACATTCCTTACGCCATACATGATACGACTGTCCACTCCGGCATACGGCCGGCTGGAGAAGCGTCTGCCGAAGAATATCATACGAATGCTCAACGACCTGGCGCTGAGCCATCCCTCGTCATCGCCGCAGGGCAACTGGCACAGTCTCATCATCCAGCTGCTGCGCATCACGCTCATCTACTCCATCCTCTCGGTGGCGGTGATTGCCCTGATGTTCGCCTTCGCGCTGCTGCCCCTAAGGCAGGTGCTGCCCCACTGGTGGGCGAACGCCGTATGCGGACTGGTGACTATATCACTCATTGCCCCCTTCCTGAGGGCGATGGTGATGAAGAAGAACCACAGCGAGGAGTTCAAATGTCTGTGGAACGAGAACAAGATGAACCGTGCGCCGCTGATTTTCACCATCATCGTGCGCTTCATGATTGCCATGGCGTTCATCTTCTATATATGCAACTATCTGACGCGCTTCACCAATGCGCTGATGATTGTCATTGCCATCGTGATGGTGATGCTGATGATTCTATCGCGCAACCTGAAGAGGAGGAGCATACGCATGGAGAGGATGTTCATGCTCAATCTGCGCTCGCGCGACATAAGGGCACAGGTGTACGGCCACAAGAAGCCGCTGTATGAGGGGCATCTGCTCGACAGGGATATACATATCTCCGACTTTGAAGTGCCAGAGGATTCGCTGTGGGCGGGCAAGACGCTCGCCGAACTGCAGCTGAGAAGCCGCTATGGGGTGAACGTGAGCAGTATCCTAAGGGGAAGGCAGCGCATCAACATCCCAAGCGGCGACGATCGTATCTTCACGGGCGACAGGATTCAGGCCATCGGCAGCGACGACCAGCTGACGGCACTGAGCAACGCTCTGAAAAGCGAGCTTCATCCCGACGACCCCGACATAGAAAAGCGGGAGATGAAACTAAGGCAGCTCGTAATAGAAAGCAACGGCAGCTTCATCGGTAAGACGCTATCGGAAAGTGGAATCCGCGACACCTACGACTGCATGGTGGTGGGTATGGAGGAGGGCGAGGAGACGCTCTCTTTGCTTACGCCGGACCACCGGTTCGAGGAGGAGGACACCATCTGGGTGGTGGGAGAAAAGGAGAACCTGGAGAGACTGATGGAGGCGAATAGAATGAAGAATGAAGAATGAAGAATGGAGAATGGAGAATTAAGAATTAAGAATGAAGAATTAAGAATGAAGAATTAAGAATGAAGAATTAAGAATGAAGAATTAAGAATGAAGAATTGTCGGCTTCGCCGATTAAGAGTTATACATTTTAGAGTTAAAAGTATAGAAACAACGGTCGGCGGCCGAAGGGAAAGACAATGAAGAATTAAGAATGAAGAATTAAGAATGAAGAATTGTCGGCTTGGAGCCGATTGGGAATTAATGATTATAAATCATGAATTATACACTATAAATTATGAATTCAAAAGTTAAAGGATATATCTGCGGTATCCTTGCCGCAGTGAGCTACGGAACAAACCCGCTCGGCGCACTCAACCTGTATGCCGACGGAATGAACACGAACTCGGTGATTTTCTATCGATACGCACTGGCTACAACAATACTCGCCGTCATTCTCGCCGTGCAGCGCAAGTCGTTTGCCGTGACAAGACGGGAGTTCACTGTGCTCACTGTGCTCGGCGCACTCATGGCGGCATCTTCGCTCACGCTGTTCGCCAGCTTCAACTTCATGGATGCCGGTATTGCATCCACCATTCTCTTTGTCTACCCCGTCATGGTGGCAGTGATAATGGCCGTGTTCTTCAAGGAGAAGGTTACGGCAATCACCGTAATCTCGATAACCATGGCGCTGAGCGGAATATCACTGCTATACAAAGGCGGCGACGGGGCTACGCTTTCCGTAATAGGCGTGTTGCTCGTGGTGGTTTCGTCGCTAACATACGCCGTTTACATCGTCGTGGTGAACAAGTCGTCGCTAAGGATGTCGTCAATCAAGCTCACTTTCTACGTGCTCCTCATCGGCACTTTCTTCATCATCTCATACTCGTTCCTCGGCAAGGGCGCACAGCTGCAGCCGCTCACCACTATGCATGAGCTGACTTACGCACTGGTACTCGCCGTGTTCCCTACAATAATCTCGCTGATTCTGATGGTGGTGGCGGTACACAACGTGGGGTCTACGCCTACTGCCGTGATGGGTGCACTGGAGCCTATCACTGCCGTATGCATCGGCGTGTTCGTATTCAATGAGGAATTCACGATGCGTCTTGCCTGCGGTTGCGTGCTCATCCTCGTGGCCGTGATACTCATCGTGGCCGGCAAGACTCTGCCCACGCAGCATTTCACCTACGTGTTCTCTGCCCTGGGCAGGAAGATGAAAAAGAAATGGAGATGGAAGGGATAAAAGATTCTACTCTATGCTCTCGATGTCCACGCCGTCAAACTTATCCATAAATTCGATGATGCGGTTGCGGTAGTTGTTGCGCTTCACCTTCAGTTCCATAGAAACGACAAACAGTTCACCATGACGCTTCATCTCGTAGGAATCCATCGTGACGCAATCCTCGCGGAGCTGGTTCACCACCTTCTTTATCTTTTCTCTGTCGGTGGTGGAGATGGTAACGGAGATGGTTCGCGAACCGATGCGCATAAGGATGAAGAAGATGGTCTCCAGACAGAGCAAGACGAGCAGCGTGGAGGCCACGGACAGCAGATAAAGGCCCGAACCGCAGGCGAGTCCGATGGCCGACGTGACCCACAGGCCGGCGGCAGTGGTGAGTCCCTTGATTACATGTTTCTGGAAGATTATCGTTCCGGCACCGATGAATCCGATGCCGCTGACCACTTGTGCGGCAACTCGCGAGGGGTCAAGCGTTATCGACGTGCCCAACACGGCATTGAATCCGTATTGCGACACTATCATGAACAGCGCACTGCCCATTGCCACAAGGAAATGCGTCCGCAAACCGGCTTCCTTGGCGCGGTACTCGCGTTCAAAACCTATCATGCCGCCAAGAAGGGCGGCAACAAAAACACGAAAGATAAATTCCATCAGCCAAAGATTTTCTCCCATTCCCTGAACCGTGCGAGTCCGCTGTCGCCGAACTTGGCGATGCTTTTCTCTGCCTTCTCTACGGACTTCTCCCAGTCGAGGTGCGTCTTGGAGAAGAACTTGTCGGCGTAGCATATAAGCTTCTCTTCAAGCGTTTCTGGCAGGAAGTCCTGATGTGGCAGAGGCAGGTTCTGGCTCACGATGTCCTCCAATGACAGACCGGCTCCCGTATGGCGCTCGCATACTCTGGCATGGCGCGGCATCCCTTCGGCACGCAGCATCTCGGCACCGAGCAGTCCGTGACGGATATACGGCTCCTTGCCGTGGCATTCTATCCCAGGGGCATCCGTCTTGATGATACCGATATCATGGAGCATCGCTGCCTCTTCGACAAACTGGCGGTCGAGGTTCAGCTCCGGATGTAACGAAACAATCTGCAGCGCCTTTTGCGCTACAGATTGACTGTGGACGATGAGGATATGACGCAACGCCCCATCCTCACCGTAGTATTTATTGATTATTCTTTCCCAATTATTCATTATTCATGATCGCGTTCTATATATCCTATCACGTCGCCGCGGTTCACCTTTGAGCCTTGCTTTGCAGCAATCTCAACAAGCTTTCCGCCGAGGCATGCAGGAACTGCAACGAACTGTCCCCATGTAGCCTGTACATAGCAGAAGGTCTCGCCCTCCTTGTACTGCTGGCCGATGAACGGTTCGAGACACGGCATGCACTCGCCCTCGCCCTGGAACTCGAAGAATACCTGTCCCTTGACCGGCGATACGATTGGGTCTGCCTTTGCGTGCTTGAATGCAGCAGCCTCCTCCGGAGTCATCTTGCTGCCCAGCTGTGCGTCTCTTGCCTTCTGCAGGTCGGCGAGCATGCGCTTCTTTGCTATACCGCTCTTGTAGTCGCGATACTGCTCTGGATGCATTGCCAATTCGAAGAGTTCCTCGTTGTCCTTTCCGTAGTCCCATCCGTTCTTGTCCATCTCCTCCTTGAAGGAATCGAGGGCGTTAGGGATAAGGGTATGTGGATCGGCGTCTGTGAACTCCTTGCCCTGCTTCTTGGCGAGAGCAACAATCTCATCGTCGAGCTTGCCTGGAAGCTTTCCGCTCTTTCCGAGAATCATTCCCCACATGGAGTCGTCCATCATCACGAAGCGGCCCTTGCCCTGTGACATAGTGAGAAGGTTCATCAAGGCGATGTTCTTCACATACTGCGAGAACGGGGTAACCAATGGCGGGAATCCTACGCGCGGCCATACGTATGCCACCTCGTCGAACAGTTTGACAAGCATCTCGTCGGTAGAGTACTCTGCCTTGCCCTTTGAGCGCAGGATGGAGTTGATTGAACGATGGATACCGGCGAGGTCGGCCATCATACTACCCATCATACCGCCCGGCAGACCGCAACCGAGGAGCAGTGAACTCATGATCTTGTTGCCTGGGTTGATGAAGCATCCCAGCCAGTCGTCGATGAACTCCTGTGTGAGGCGGCGTGCCTCCATGTATGCGTTCATGTCGATTTCGGCAACCTCAAAGCCCTCGTTCTTCAGCATGCTCTGCACGGAGATGATGTCCGGATGAACCTTACCCCAAGACAATGGTTCGATGGCTGTATCGATAACGTCTGCACCGTTGTTGCAGACCTCAAGGATAGATGCCATGGAGAGACCCGGACCGGAATGTCCGTGATACTGGATGATGATGTCCGGATGGTTTGTCTTGATAAGCTTGGTCAGCTTGCCGAGCAATGCCGGCTGGCCGATACCGGCCATGTCCTTGAGACAGATTTCCGTTGCTCCGGCAGCGATGAGCTTGTCGGCTATATCTGAATAGTATTCAGCTGTATGGATCGGCGATGTGGTGATACAGAGAGTGGCCTGAGGAGTCATTCCTGCCTCAAGAGCCCAATGGATGCTCGGTATGATGTTGCGCACGTCATTGAGTCCGCAGAATATACGTGTGATGTCCACGCCCTGGGCGTGCTTCACCTTGTACTGCAGTGCTCTCACGTCGTCAGGCACAGGATACATACGCAGGGCGTTGAGTCCGCGGTCGAGCATGTGGGTCTTGATTCCCACCTCGTTGAACGGCTTACAGAAAGCTCTCACGGCATCGTTAGGATTCTCTCCTGCGAGCAGGTTCACTTGTTCGAAAGCTCCACCGTTGGTCTCCACGCGGGAGAAGCAACCCATCTTGATGATTACCGGAGCGATGCGCTCTAATTGATCCTTGCGTGGCTGGAACTTGCCTGAAGACTGCCACATGTCTCGGTATACGAGACTGAACTGGATTTTCTTTTTCATTTATCTTCGATTTAAAGCGTAACAGGCTTGTGCGGGACATTCAAAATTATCTTGCAGCTTCTTGTCCCGCCGAACAGTCTGCTGCGTGTGTTTACTTTTGCAAATGTAGTAAATTTTGGATAATAAATTAAATTATAGGCGGAAAAACTTTCAAACGAAATATCCAAGAATAAAAATAATTTGCAAGAAATCACAAAGCGTCTGTTTATGTCAAATCCACTTTGCAAATCCGTCAGGATAAAGTGCGCCATAAAAAAACATATCACAGTCCCTAAGAAGGAAGTCCGTGATATGTTTCATATTATTATGGAAAATGTTTCAAACTGCAACGGGGTTACGCTGCAATGAACGTTATGCAACAATGAGATTATGCTGCAATGAGCGTCAGTGTATAGAGATACACCACAGCTGCCGGCATTGCCATGAGCGAAGAGTCGAAGCGGTCGAGCATTCCGCCGTGTCCGGGCAGGATATTTCCGCTGTCCTTTATGCCAAGCGTGCGCTTGAAGAGCGATTCCACGAGGTCTCCCCACGTGCCGAACACCACAATTACCAGACCGAGTCCCATCCACTGCGGCATCGTCAGTCCGACACTCTCTTCTATCTGTGGCAAGAAGTAATGCGCCAGTGCCGCTATTGCGAGTACGAGCACAGCTCCGCCGATGGAGCCCTCCCATGTCTTTCCCGGAGATATGCGCGGGAAGAGCTTGTGCTTGCCGAACAGGGAGCCGCTGCAATAGGCTCCCGTATCGTTTGCCCAAAGGAAGACGAACACGCAGAGCGGAATGATATAGTTATACACCGTCTGTCCGCCATACGTGGCATTGAATGCCAGCACATTGATTGTGGAGAACGGCAGGGCGACATACATTTGTCCGAGCATGGTGTAGGCCCAGTTGTCTATAGCATTACCGTTTCCGCTATACAGTTCACTGATAAAGAGATAGACTATCGTCAGGAGGTATGGGATGAAGACGGCCCCCGTGGGCACCGTGCCGCTGCAGAACCCGCCTACGGCAAAGAAGAAATACACTCCCGCCACGGTACTGATGAGCGGATTCACACGCACCCCCTTATTATTGTTTACCAATCCGCAATACTCCCACATCGTAAGTCCCGTAACGAGGGCGAACAATGCCTCCATTCCTATAGGGGTGAGGAAACCTGCCACGACAATCGCCACGAACAGCACTCCCGTCACCGAGCGCACTATGAGGTTTGCCAATTTACTGTTTTTTTTCTCTTCAGTCATAAGTCATCAAGATTATTTGTTGTCAGATTCCATTTTGTCTGAATTGTCAGATTTGCCTGCTGTGTCCAAGCCCTCCGGGTTGTCCAAACCGTCTGAGCCGTCCAAGTTGTCCGATTTGCCAGAGCCGTCCGGTCTGCCAGAGTTGTCCGTGGCCTTTCCATTGCTCTCCTCCAGAATTTCCTCTGACCTGCTCACCCAAGGACGCTTGCCGAATATCTTCTCCACATCCTCAGCGAAGATAACCTCGCGCTCGATGAGCTGTTCGGCGAGCTTGTTGTGTCCTTCCTTGTGCTCCGTCAGAATCCGCTTCGCCCTTGCGTATTGCTCGGCAATCATCCTGAGCACCTCGTCGTCCATCACCTTGGCGGTAGTCTCCGAATAAGGCTTCTGGAAATTGTATTCGCTGTTGTTGTAATAGCTGATGTTAGGCAGCTTGTCACTCATTCCGGCATAGGCAATCATTCCGTAGATGCTCTTCGTCACCCGTTCCAGGTCATTGATGGCACCCGTAGAGATATGCCCTGTGAAGAGTTCCTCGGCAGCACGTCCGCCAAGCAGCGAACAGATTTCGTCGAGCATAGCCTCCTTCGTGGTAATCTGCCGTTCTTCCGGCATATACCATGCGGCACCGAGCGCCCTGCCTCTCGGCACGATGGACACCTTGACCAACGGGTTTGCATGCTCCGTGAACCATGAAATCGTGGCGTGTCCCGCCTCGTGTATCGCGATGGAACGTTTCTCGGCAGCCGTCATCACCTTGGTCTTCTTCTCCAGTCCGCCGATGATACGGTCTACGGCATCGAGGAAGTCCTGTTTCTCCACGCTCTTCTTTCCGTGTCGCGCGGCGATAAGTGCCGCCTCGTTACACACGTTTGCTATGTCGGCTCCCGAGAATCCCGGAGTCTGGCGGGCCAGCATCTCCACGTCCACACTACTGTCTTTCTTTATCGGGCGCAGATGCACCTCGAAGATGGCCTTGCGCTCATTCAGGTCGGGCAGGTCCACATTAATCTGTCTGTCGAATCGTCCGGCGCGCAGCAATGCCTTGTCGAGCATGTCGGCACGGTTCGTGGCTGCCAATACGATTACTCCGCTGTTCGTGCCGAATCCGTCCATCTCCGTGAGCAAGGCGTTGAGCGTACTCTCGCGCTCATCGTTGCTTCCCATCGCCGGACTTTGGCTGCGGGCACGTCCCACGGCGTCTATCTCGTCGATGAAGATGATACATGGTGCCTTCTCCTTTGCCTGACGGAAGAGGTCGCGCACGCGGCTTGCTCCCACTCCCACGAACATTTCCACGAAGTCCGAACCGCTCATCGAGAAGAACGGCACTCCGGCTTCGCCTGCCACGGCCTTCGCCAGCAGCGTCTTACCGGTTCCCGGAGGTCCCACGAGCAATGCTCCGGTAGGAATCTTTCCTCCCAGCTCCGTGTATTTCTTCGGATTCTTCAGGAAGTCCACAATCTCCTGCACCTCCTGCTTTGCCCCTTCCTGTCCTGCCACGTCCTTGAAGGTCACCACGTTTTCCCCCTTCTGCTTGTCGTAGACCTTCGCCTTGCTCTTGCCCACTCCGAGGATTCCGGCTCCTCCGCCACCGCCCATGCGGCGCATGATGAACATCCATATCGCGAAGAAGAGGATTATGGGCCCTACAGCCTGAAGAAGATACGTGAAGATACCTCCCTTGTCGCTCTCATAACTCAGGTCTCCCTTGAAGGAACCCTTGGAGCGCGCATAGTCGATGAAGTTCTCAAGCTTGTCCACGCCTCCATACTGCACCTCCACAAACGGGTTCGTGCCCACCTGGTTGGTGCCGGCATTGAATATCTGGCGGATATGCTCCGGCTTGACATACATCTTGAGCTTGCCGTTGTCCTTGTTCACCACGATGCTCTGGGCATAGCCCTGCATAAGGTATGTCTGGAACTTCGTGTACGACGCCGGCTTTCCGGCGCTGCCGCCTACGGAATTGTTTCCCATGAGATAGGCAACGAGCAGTCCCACCAGGGCGAGGATGTAAATCCACCCGAGGCCGAACTTCGGCATCTTCCCGTTATTGTTGTTCTTGTTGAAATTCTGATTGTTGTTGTTTGGATTCATATCGGTAAAACATTTATCTATACCTTATATAAATATATATATGCATGCGTACCACTGTGCCACAGCCCCGTTATGCCGCGTCGATATCAGGCACCCTTGTGAGCTTTGCGTCCTCCCAGAGGTCCTCCAGATTGTAATACTGGCGCATCTCGGGCAGGAAAATATGCACGAGTACATCGGTATAATCCATCGCCACCCATTCGGCATTCGTCAGTCCGGCAATCTTCACCGGCTTCTCCCCAGCCTCCAGGCGCGCCGTCTCCTCCACGGAGTCGGTGATGGCATCAATCTGCGTAGGCGAATTGCCCTGGCATATCACGAAGTAGTCGCATATTGTTCCGTCGATGCCCCTGAGATCGGCAATGACAATGTCTGTACCTTTTTTCTCTTGAATTCCCTTAACGATTGATTCTACAAGCTTGTTCTTCTTTTCCATTAAAATTAAATAGGATTTTTCTTGATTATCTAAATTTATTCCGCTGGGACACGCTTACATCTAAAAAATGCCCCAACAGCATACAAAGGTAAGCCGATTTTACCGAAATAAGCAAGAAAAACGCTTTATTTTGGATTTTTTTATAAAAAAAACGAGGAAATTGTTTGTAGTTCAAAAAAAAGTCGTACCTTTGCACTCGCAATCAAGCAATAAACGATTGCCCGATAAAAATAACATTGGGATATGGTGTAATGGTAACACTACAGATTCTGGTCCTGTCATTCTTGGTTCGAGTCCGAGTATCCCAACAGATAGACACCTTCCTTAAGAGGGTGTCTTTTTTGTTTTATACAAGTCTAAAGAAGTAAATTATGAACACGAAAGAAACTCCCGTACTTCTGCTCACCGGCTACCTGGGAAGCGGAAAGACCACACTGCTGAACAGAATCCTCGCAAACGAGAAAGGTATAAAATTCGCCGTGATTGTGAACGATATCGGCGAGGTGAACATCGATGCCGACCTGATACAGCAGGGCGGCGTGGTAGGCGAAAGCGACGACAGCCTCGTGGCATTGCAGAACGGATGCATCTGCTGCACGCTGAAAATGGACCTCGTGAAGCAGCTCAGCGACATCGTGGAGATGCAGCGCTTCGACTACATCGTAATTGAAGCAAGCGGCATCTGCGAACCGGCGCCGATTGCACAGACCATCAGCGTATACCCGCAGATGTATCCCGAATACGCTGAAAAGGGAATTGCAAAGCTCGACGCCATTGTGACGGTATGCGACGCTCTGCGCCTGCGCGACGAGTTTGCCGAGGGAACCGACCTCACCAAAGCCGGCCTCGCCGAAGACGACCTGGCGAGCCTCGTCATCCAGCAGGTGGAATTCTGCAACATCATACTGCTGAACAAGGCCGACGAGGTGTCGCCCGAGGAACTGCTGCGCATCAAGGCGATACTGCGCCAGATACAGCCAAAGGCGGCCATCGTGCCATGCAACTACGGCGATGTGGACATCGACAAGATCATAAACACCCATCTGTTCGACTTCGAGAAGGTGGCCACCTCTGCACGCTGGATAGATGCTGTGGAACACGACGATGACGACCACGACCACGGACTGGAGAACGAAGAGGAGGGCGAAGCTCTGGAATACGGCATCGGCACATTCGTATATGAGCGCCGCCGCCCGTTCAGCATGACGGAATTCGACCAGTTCATCGCCCGCAAGTTCCCCAAGAGCGTAATCCGCTGCAAGGGTCTCTGCTATTTCGCCGACGAGCGCGACATGTGTTACGTGTTCGAACAGGCCGGAAGCCAGGTTTCGCTCCGCAACGCCGGACAGTGGTATGCCTCCATGCCGGAGGACGAACTGGAGGAGTTCAAGAAGAACAACCCCGACGCACTGAAGAACTGGGACGCCGAATACGGCGACCGCATGCAGAAGCTCGTATTCATCGGACAAGACATGAACCGCAAGGAAATAGAATCATTGCTCGACGAATGTCTGGCATAATCCGCAGCTCTAACGTTTGACAAAGGAAATGGCGACATAACGGGATTGTTTTCCACCCGTCATGTCGCCATATTATTTTTTGGAAATATAAATCAAAAAATGCGCAACACTATATCTTCAATTCATTTTCCTCTATCCCATCATTATCTCACAATCTTCTTACCGTTCACTATATACACGCCCTTGGCAGGACAGCTCACGCGGCGGCCCGTAAGGTCATGGAAAACGAGGTTCTGCTTTCCGGCGGCATCCACGGCACTGATGCCCGTAGGCGTCTCGTCGGTCACGCTGATGTCGTTCACGAAGAGCTTGAAACGGTTTGCCGGACTCACGGCGTGCAGACCGATACGGTAGACACCGTCCGCAGCCACCTGGAAGGTGTTGCCCAGCGTCATCAGCGCCTCACTGGTTATCTCCGTGTTAGGCAGGATATTCACGTATGCCGACGGATCATTGCCCTGCCCCACGGCAGCCTCAATATTCTCCGGAGCCCAGCTCTTGGCACAGCGCGCCTTGAATGCCAGACGGTACGTCTTGTCCTTCTGCAGGTTCAGCGGAGCCGTCAGGAGCCAGTCATCGGCTGTATTGGCGGCGCTGAAGCGATAGCATACCGCCTTCTCGCCGGAATCGAAATACCATGTGTATCCGTCGCCGTTGGCATCGAGGATGCCGAAGAGCGTCAGGTCGGTCTCCTCGCGGAGCTTCACGTTGTATGGTATTTCCGCTGCCGAACCCACGATTACTGCGTCTGATGTTGCCGGCGCACCCTCCATTGAGTCATTATACGGGGTTATTCTGTATCTGTAAGTCTGCAGCCCACCGCCATTGTCTATCTCGTCGTCTATGCTGCAAGCGGAGATTTTCGTGGCTACCGCCTTGTTGTCCGGCAGTCTCACCACATCGTATTTCATGTTTTCCTTATCCACATATCCGCCGTGGCCGCCAGCTTCGGGAGCCTTCCACGCCAGGTGAACCTTCGTCTTGCCTGCCGTCTCCTCCGTCGATATTGTCACGTCGGCAGGCGCCACAGGATTGTCGTAGCCTGCCCACACCGTGATTTCCGCATCCACACCCTTTCCTTCTTCGTTCTCGGCGTATGCCACGAGTTTGTGCGCCCCTGGTGTGAGCGTCAGTTCCCGACTCACCTTGCTGCCGGGTTCTGCCGTTCCCCTGAGCAGTTCGGCGCCGCCTTCACCCACTACATACGTCATCGGGGCGGTGAGGGACTCATCTCTGAAGGTCTTGTCCGGAGCCGTGAAACTGACGGTTCCCGTGGTGGAAGCCTTGTCGAAGGTGCATGCCAGGTCGGTTATCTCTGCCGGCGCTCCGTCTTCGGCAGCCGGCGGCAATACATAGAGTCCAAGTATCTGCTCGTTGTCACGGAAGTCCATCACCTTGGTCGCCTTTCCCGTGGTGGTGTCGATGGTGTAGAGCGATGAGGTCTCGTCGCTGTTCACACACGCCCAATAGATGGTGTTCGTGTTCAGGTCGCAGGTGGCGCTCATGCGGTATTCGCCCGGTTTCACGCCCGTCGCACCGATGAGGGTCTGCACGCCGGTGGTCTTGTCGATGCCATAGAGGTCGCCTTCCTGGCTTATGCCGTACAGTTTGCCCTGCTTGTCCACTGCGATAGACACGTATGTGCGCTCGGTGCGGGCAATCTCCGTATGGGTCAGGGTGGTGAAATCCGCCGTGCCGATACACCTTCCCTTGAGGTCGCTCGTATAGAACTGGCCATAAACCTTTCCGGTCGTGTGGTCGTATGCCAGGTCGGTGGCGCGCATGGAAAAGTCTTCCACGTTATCCATGCGTGTGAATTCCTTGTTCGTTATATCTGCTTCATAATATGTCAGCGTTGCCGTGAGCACCGTCTGGTTATAGTTCATGAAACAGAACCTGCCGTTGCGGTAGAAGCCTCCGCCGTTGGCATGAAAGCGCGCATCCTCGCATACCTTGCGGGTAATGGATGGGGCCACGGGGGCGAAATTGTATATTCCCATAGGCCACTGGCTCATCTCCAGCTCCGTATCTTCTGCCCACGACTGGCAGTAGACAACGTTTCCCCAGAGCGTGGTGCCATTGCTCGTGGTAAGTAACTGCGCCTTCATCTTTGCCGGCAGAAGCATTGCCAATACGGCAAGTGCTCTAAAGAGTAATTTCTTCTTCATAATGTATAGAGTTATTGTTAAACCTAAATTTCCCCCGATACTACAAGCAGAAAGGCTTGCAGCTCCCCGTGCAGCATAACTATATATATAAGGTATAGCCACGCCGGAGATTCCTGTCTGTCCGAGCATTGGGAAAACGGAGCAGACAATCTTCTACAGACGTGGCAAAAAAACAAATTAATCCCGAAAGTCACAACTTTTAGCTATACATTTCAGCTTTTACAGAACAAAATATCAGTCAATCCGGTCTTTCGCGGCTTTTCTATACCCTATCAAGCCATACCATAATATGACAAATTCACACAACAGGAGAAGCAGCCACGTATATTGCCATGAACCGATACTGTCTGCCAATATCCCTTGGAGCACGGGGAAGACAGCTCCTCCGAACACTCCCATCATGAAAATGCCGGAGGCTTTGGATGTGTATTCCTTCAATCCGTCGACCGAAAGAGTGAAGATACAACTCCACATCACACTATGGAAAAGGCCCACGGCTGCCATCATCCACAGATTCTCCGTAAGCAGAGACACTGTCATAAGAACGATTGCCGCCACCGTGACACTGATGAGCATCGGGCGCGGAGCAACATTCTTCAATCCCGCGGACACCGTACGCCCCACAAGAAAACCTCCCCAATAAAGCGTGGAAAGAAGAGCCGGAGACCAGTCGTAGCCCTGTTTCATCAAGTCCATAGCGTGGAGATTCATATTGTTGCCCACTCCCACTTCTGTTCCCACATAGAAGAATATTGTGATTACCCCATATCTTAGATGTCGGAACGACCAGATGCTGCGTTGCGGTCTGTCACTTGAGGCTTCTTCTCTTGTGCCTTCTATATCAGGAAGGCTTGCCTTTGAGGTCGTCCATGTGGTGAATGCAATGACAAGCATCATTATGAGGAACGGCAATGTAAGCTGACTGGCGGAAACACTGTCAAGGGACACTCCGGCAAACATCACCCCCGTGACAAAGAACGGGGCTATTGTAGTGCCTATAGAATTCACGGCACAAGTGAAGTTCATCCGCTGCACAGCCTGTGTTCCAGGCAACGGATAGGCTGCGATATATGGATTTATCACCACCTGAAGCATTGCGGCAGAGGTACCCATAAGATAAGAGCCGAATAGGAAAACGAAATAGCCTATGGGAACCATGTCGCTGCCTATACCAACTGCTACACTGCTGCAATATTCTGCACACAATGCGGAGGCAAGATAGAAAGCCAGACCCGCAACCATAACCACCATTGAGCGTATAAGGGTCTTCTTATATCCCAGTCTGTTCATCATTCTTCCTGTCCTGGAGCTGTTAAGCAGGTAGCCGAGGAAGAAAGAAAACGATACGAGCGTGGCGAGAGAATTCTTGTTTGCCGCGACTTCGCTCAAGAATGCCACCTTCAATGGCCCCTGGCATTGTCCGTTCACCGTAGTAAGGAATCCCACGATGAAATACACGAATGTAAGAAGAAGAAACGGGGCAGCGTTTTTAAAAGATATTGGTGTTCTCATCATTCAGCGATTTATAAGTCATAAAAGACAATGAGTATTTATATTAAGAGGAGAGGAAAGGCTATGTCAGGAAACCAGAGCTGTGCAGCCTTGGTTTCCCGACAGCAATTCCTTCTTTACAATATTTCCTCCTCAAGAACCTTTATCGCACCTCTTTCCTTTATTTCCGAAACCATCTTCTCATAAAGGCCGGCGAAATGCTGGGCAGCCTTCAGGTCTGTGCTTGTAAATGCGGAAACACCGAGGAAGTCAGCCGCATTGTCACTCTCTATAAGCTTCCAATCGGCAGCCGTAAGCCAAGGGTCGGCAACTTCAAAAGCCTCACCATTGTCGTCTGTCTTGTATTTCAGATAATGACGGTATGCAGCAAAGAGATATGCCACGCGCTTCAGTTCCACACGTTTGCCGTCGGCATAGTCGGCAATCATCTTTTCAAGATTAGGCATCACATATACAGGGAACTTGCTTGCACCGTCGAAGCACAAACGTGCCACCTGGTCGCTCACCATGCGGTTGCCGAAACGCTCCACAAGTGTCTGCTTGTATTCTTCCATGTCGGTATCTGCCGGTGCCGGAACGTATGGCGTAATATCCTCATCCATAAAGGCACGTACAAACTTCTTTATCCTCTCGTCGTGCATGGCAGCATCCACCTTGCGGTAGCCGCCGAGGAATGAAGGATATGAAAGCAGAGTGTGTGAGGCGTTCAGCAGACTGAGCTTCATATTCTCGAATGCCGTGACATCATCTGTCATCTGTGCGCCAACCGTCTCCCATTCGGGTCTGCCGGCAGCAAAATCGTCTTCCACTACCCATTGTATGAAATCCTCACAATATACCGGAGCCTCATCATTTGTGCCATTCTGCTTGTTCAGCCTTTCTATATCATCGGGACGGGTGGCTGGAGTTATACGGTCTACCATTGAGTTAGGGAATGTCACATTATCTTTCATCCATGCGGCAAGTTCCGCATCCTGATTCTCCACGAATGCCATGAATGCCTTGCGTGCCGTATTTCCATTGTGCTGCAGATTGTCGCAGGAAAGAATCGTTATAGGACCATTGCCGGCGGCTTTGCGACGACGCAATCCCTCCGCTACATATCCGAATGCCGTCTGTGGCTGCTTCGGGTTTCTCATGTCGTGTACCACCTGTTCATTGTCGAGCATGAACTCTCCCGTCTGTCGGGAAATGTTATATCCACCCTCGGTAATGGTGAGAGTTATTATCTTGATGTCTTTGCCGGCAATCTTGTCGAGAATCTTCTCTTGTTCCTCAATGCCCCAATAGAGTTCTACAAGCGAGCCTATTTTATATACGTTGATACTGTCGTCACGTCCACAAACCGTCAGCGTGTATTCGCCATTCTGTTTCTTCATGGCATGATAGAGATGCTCATCACACGGAAGAATCATCGCTCCGCATATTCCCCAGTTCTGCTGCTCGTTGTTCTCAAGGAGCTTGTTTGTCATATACTCCAGATGAGCACGATGAAAGTTGCCTACTCCAAAATGCAGGATACCTGCCTTTACCTGATTGCGGTTATAAGAATAACCATTAACATTGTTTGCCATAGAATTCAAGTTATTACGTTTGATAAATTATTTCTGGTGGCAAATATATGGCTAATTCATTATATGTCAACACAAAAGAGCGATATATAATTCTGCAAACGTTCCCGCAATCGTTCCCAAAATCTGCAAACGTTTTAAATCCGTTCAGTCTTCTTTTTCTCCCGTAGACTCTCTCTTTCTCATTGTTGTCTTCAGTACCACCTTACGGTTTTCCATTTCCGGGTTGTTTATTTTTTCCATCACCATTTCTGCAGCCTTCCTTCCCATCTCCGCAAGTGGAGGTTCCATGGTTGTGAGCTGCGGAGAAACGATTGTTGAAAGTTCCGTACCTGAGAATCCTGCAACGGAGACATCATCCGGCACACGCTTTCCCAAATCACGAAGGCGGTTCATTGCTCCTATAGCCAAGGTGTCGGTAAAAGCATATACGGCATCAAAGTCAACACCTTTGCTTATCAAACGGTCAATGGCATCGGCTCCATCCTTGAAGGTCATGCCTGTTCTTACTATGAGGGTTGGATCGTACAGTTTGAATTTCTCCATAGCTTCACGGTATCCCTGTTCTCTCAGATATGTGTTGTATATATCGTCGGGACCCTGTATATAAGCGATACGCTTGCGCCCATGGCGAATCAGATATTCTACCATGAAGAAGGAGTCGTTGTTGTCGTCAACCAGCACTTGTGGCATATCCATGCCGTATGGTATGCGGTCGTAAAAGACGATTGCCATACCTTGCTTTGCCAACTGAAGATACTTGTCGGAGTTTTTCCTGTAGCTGCACATGCTTACAATCAATCCGTCTACCATAAACTGCTCCATCATGTTCAGATTATCGTATTCCCGATCTGCATTCTCATCGCTTTCCGCCAACAGCACTTTCTGGTTCCTCTTATACAAGACTTCCTGTATACCGCTGATTACCTGTGCCGCATACGGCGTATGCATCTCCGGAACAATAACGCCAATCGTATTCGTGCGCCCCATCTTCAGGTTCATCGCCACCGGATTGCGTTTATAGCCCAACCGCTTGGCTTCCGCCATAACCATGTCACGCGTCTCCTTGCGTATGTTCTTGTCGTCGGTAAGCGCACGCGATACGGTGGAGACTGATATGCAGAGTGATTTTGCTATGTCCTTGATTGTAATATGCTTCATAGTGCTGTCTTTATATATTATATCCAAAGATAGTTGATTCTTTTCATTATATATATATGTCTGTATCTTTTTTTCTGTTTTTTAACGCATTCGCATTTTTAAAACGATTGCAGATTTTGGAAACGTTTGCGGTAACGTTCCCATTAAAACACAGAGGGAAACGGACAGGAACCAAAAGGAAACCATCATATATTTGCAGCGGACAAAAGGAAAAGTCCTTTTGGCAGTCTCCAATCAGAAGAGAGACAAGACATCTATCAACATTAACTTTAAGAAATATGAATGAATTGGTAATTGGAATCGGCGAGGCATTATTCGATATGCTCCCCGAAGGAAAGAAATTAGGAGGCGCTCCTGCCAACTTCGCCTATCATGTGTCACAGTTCGGTATAAACAGTTGTGCCGTGAGTGCCATTGGCAAAGACGGGCTTGGCAAGGAACTGACAAACGAACTCAAGAGGCATAATCTTAACTTCCAGATAGACGAAGTGGATTATCCGACAGGAATGGTTCAGGTGTCACTCGACATCAACGGCATACCTTGTTATGAAATAAAAGAAAACGTGGCTTGGGACAATATACCTTTCACGCCGAAGTTGGAAGACTTGGCAAAACATTGTAGTGCCGTTTGCTTCGGCACGCTGGCACAGCGCAACCAAGTGTCACGCCAGACCATCCACCGCTTCCTCGACCTCATGCCCGACAGAGAAGACACATACAAGATATTCGACATAAACCTGAGACAGGGATTCTATACAAAAGAAACAATAACCGAAAGCATGGAACGATGCAACATCCTGAAGATAAACGACGAGGAACTTATTGCCGTGAGCCGTCTCTTCGGATATCCCGGCATAGACCTTCAAAACAAATGTTGGCTGCTGATGGGGAAATACAATCTCCGGATGCTTATACTCACGTGTGGCGTAAACGGCAGCTACGTCTTCACTCCGGGACATGTTTCTTTTGTTGATACCCCACATGTGGAAGTTGTTGATACTGTCGGTGCCGGCGATTCCTTCACAGGGGCTTTTATAGCAAGTATCCTGAAAGGGAAAAGCCCGGACGAAGCACATAAGCTGGCTGTAAAAGTATCGGCGTATGTATGCACACAAAACGGAGCAATGCCTAAGCTGCCTGAAGAATACCTTATTTAATAATGTCGTTCTCACAATTCAATAAAGATGAAAAGGCTATTTTGCTTCATTCTTGTACTCGCCCTGTGTATTGGCGCTGTCCGGGCGCAACTCCATCTCAACGCCAAATTGCAGAACAACCATCTATGGCGAGGAATGGAGGTGACCGACGGAATAGTGTTGCTTACCGACCTTGGCTATACGATGGCTGACAACCATATCACCATCGGACTGTGGGGCGGTACCAATTCGGAGGGGTCTTACAAGGAATTCAACCACTACATGAGTCTTAAAGCCGGCGGATGGCATCTTGACCTTTGGGATACCTATAATTTCTCACCGGGTGCGACATACAACAACAAACAATACTGGAACTATTCAGCCCACACCACGGGACGGTTCCTTGACGCGACCTTGGGCTATCATTTCAACAATAATACAATACCACTGTCGATAAGTTGGTCAACCGTCATATTCGGTCGCGACCGCAACAGCGACAACACACAGCAGAAATACTCCACCTTTGCTTATGCAGAATATAGGATATACGACAACGACGGATGGAAAATCGACGCAGGCATCGGTGGTGCCTTCGCATTGAACAAAGCTGGCGAAGAGGCTCATTTCTACGGTACCACGGCAGGAATAGTACATATATCACTACGGGCATGCCACAATCTGAAACTGGGGAAATACACTATTCCTGTATATGTCAATGGAATGTGGAACCCACAGAGTAACCAAAGCTACTTCCAACTTGGAGCGGAAATCATAAACTTTTAATATAAAAAACTATGAACATCAGAGAATTTACTACTGGAGTCCAACATATCGGCATTCCTACCAACGACATCAACAAGACAATAGAGTTTTATCACGCATTGGGATTTGAAACAGCATTGCGTACTGTCAACGGAACAGAGGAAGTTGCATTCCTCAAGCTTCACAATCTCGTGATAGAAACTTACCAGAACAACAATGCCAAGATGGAATATGGAGCTGTCGACCATATTGCCATTGATGTAAAAGACATTGACAAGCTGTTTGTCGGGATGAAATCATCAAACAGTTTCTGTATGCTCGACATGCAGGTTAACAGTCTCCCATTTTGGGAAAAGGGCGTTAAGTTTTTTACGATAGAAGGGCCGAATAAAGAGAAGATAGAGTTCTGCGAAAGATTGTAGCCCCACACTATCCTCCAGGTCTTGTCAAAGTATTCAGAAAAGGCGCAACCGCAACATGATGCGGCTACGCCTTTATTTTTTTCTTTAGTCGTTGTACTGTGCGGTGAGCTCACAGATCTTCACCACCACCTGCATTGCCTTCTCCATCACCTGGATGCTGACAAACTCATAGGGACCGTGGAAGTTCACGCCGCCGGCGAAGATGTTGGGGCAAGGAAGACCCTTGAACGAAAGCTGCGCTCCGTCGGTTCCGCCGCGGATAGGCGCCACCTTCGGCGGCACGCCGCTCTCTTCCATCGCCTTCAGCACGATGTCGATGACGTGCATGTTGGGGTCAATCTTCTCCTTCATGTTATAGTACTGGTCGCTGACGGCGATGTCAACAGTACCTTCGCCGTACTTCTCGTTCATCTTCTGTGCCACGGAAGTGATGAAACGCTTGCGGTCCTCAAACAGCTTGCGGTCGTGGTCGCGTATGATGTACGACAGTTTGGCGTGCTCAATGCCCGACTCAATGCCGAGCAGATGGTAGAATCCCTCGTAGCCTTCGGTCGTTTCCGGAGTCTCATTGGCAGGCAGCATACCGATGAATTCGGCAGCAAGCATGTTGGCGTTCACCATCTTTCCCTTGGCATAGCCCGGATGCACGCTCACGCCCTTGATGTTCACCTTTGCCGATGCGGCATTGAAGTTCTCGTATTCCAGGTCGCCCAGGTCGCCGCCGTCCATGGTGTATGCCCACTGGCAGCCGAACTTCTCCACATCAAAGTGGTGTGCTCCCATACCGATTTCCTCGTCGGGGTTGAAGCCCATGCGTATGTCGCCGTGCTCAATCTCGTCGTGGTCGCGCAGCCAGCACATGGCCTGCACTATTTCTGCTATGCCGGCCTTGTCGTCGGCGCCGAGCAGCGTATGTCCGTCGGTCACGATCAGGTCTTCTCCCTTGTGCTGCAGCAGCTCCGGGAATTTCTTCGGCGAAGAAACGATGCCCTCGGAGAGCGTAATGTCGGAACCGTCGTAGTTTTCCACGATGCGTGGCTTCACGTCCTTTCCGCTGCAGTCAGGCGACGTGTCGTAGTGGCTGATGAAGCCTATCGTGGGTATATCCTTCTTCGTGTTCGCCTTCAGTGTGGCATAGATGTAGCCCTGCCCGTCCATCTCCACGTCGCTGAAGCCTTCTGCCTTCAGCTCGTCGCGCAGGAACTCGGCGAATATAAGTTGCTTGCTTGTACTCGGCACGGTCTGGCTGTCTTCGGCAGACTGTGTGTCGAACTTCACATAATTCAGGAATCTTTCTGTTATGTTCATATCAGTATTATTTTGTTGTGGTTAAAGTCAATACGTCAGCAAATTTATAAATGATATTTGAGGTATGCAAGAAAATGGGCGTAATTTAAGCATTTTCTTCCATCTTCCCTGCCCGGCGGGTATGGCAAAGCTTATTTCAAAGCATGGCATCATACGTAAATGTCCACTATGTTCTTATGTCCTGAACGACGGCTTCTCCAGTCGTCTCACTATAGTGAGATTCATTTCTCACTGCAGTGGGAATTGTTTCTCACTATAGTGGAATTTGTTTTTCACTATAGTGAGACGACCGATGAAGCGGCGGTTCTTGCAGAAAGGACGGCATTCTGCGGACCGGCGCTCCTGTGTTTGTCCACACGTCCGCCGGGCTGTTCAAACAGGCGCAAACGTTATATTTCCTTAATACCATGAGGGTTCGGGGGCGGAATTGGAATAAAAGCATTACATTTACCCCCGGAAAAAAGAAAAAACATAGACAAACAATGGAAAAGAAACAAGATTTGGAGGCACGCGTAAGCCGTGCCGTGGACTATTTCATGCAGGGCTACGGATGCTGCCAGAGTGTGGTGGCTGCCTTTGCCGACATGTACGGTCTCGACGAGAAGCTTGCCCTGAAGATTGCCGGCGGATTCGGCGGCGGCGTGGGCAGGATGCGAATGATCTGCGGAGCCGTATCAGGACTGGTAATGCTCATCGGACTGGAAGAGGGGGAGACCGACGGGGCCAACACCGAAGGGAAATCCCACTGCTACAAGATTGTGCAACAGCTGCTCGAGGAATCCCGCCGGCAGAACGGCTCCATCATCTGCGCGGAAATCCTCGGACTCAACGGACATGAGAAGGCCGCAAACAACTATGTGGCTTCGGAGCGCACGGCGGAATACTACAAAAAGCGCCCCTGCGCTGCAAAGGTGGAAAGCGCCGCCAGGATATTCGCCGGTTATCTGGAGAGCAAGTATAACGACAAGGCTTAACACTCAGGCACCCTAACCACATCCACCACATGACTGCCGGCCCCGATAAGGTCGGCACGCTCGGAGATTGCCTTCTGGTATTCGATAAAGCGGGCGAAGGTATCGTCGCTCATGCGGTTGAGCCGTGTGCGCATATAGTCGGAGGCTCCGTCGGGCGAGAAGATGGTCACCCGCTCCAGTCCGGCACATTCGTCAAGACGGTTGATGTCATCGATGCGCACATAGTCATACAGCTCGTCCTCCTGTGCCTGTATATGGAAGTCCTTGTCCACCGCGCCCCGCTCCATCAGTCCGCTGATGCGGTCTTCATCGAAGCAATACGAGAGAATGCTGTATTCATTCATCAGATACGCCACGAATATCAGTCCGCCGGGCTTCGTCACGCGCTTCGCCTCATTCAGGGCCTTCAGCTTCTGCCCGTCGCCGATGAGATGATACAGCGGACCGAGCAGCAGCGTAACGTCGGCCGTAGCAGTAGGGATGAACGGCATGTCGCGCGCGTCGCCCTGCACCACGTCGGCGGCAGGCTCACGCTTCAGGAACACCTCTATGTTGCGGCGCACCAGCTCCACGGCCTTCACCTTATAGCCCTCGGCCATAAGTGCCGAAGTATAGCGCCCCGTCCCCGCACCGATGTCGAGCAGGAAGGAGTCCTGGCGGAGGAACCTGCGAAGATGGTGCATGGTGGTTTCAAATTCTACTATGCCGTGTCTGCGCTGCAGGCGCAGGTCTTCGGGATGCTTGTTGTAATGCTTCTCTATGTTGGACAGTGCCATATACAATCTTATTTTAAAACGTACCGACAAAGGTAATCATTACTCCCGACTTTCTGCCCTTCACCTCCCGTTTTTTTCCGGAATACATATCATATGAAGCAGACGAGGTGAGGTGAATGACGTGGAGGTGTAACCGACTTCTGCTTACCAGGTAATTACCTCATCAACTATCTGCTGTTGTTCACTGCTACTTCTACGAAGATAAATACGTGTTGTCTCAATACTCGTTTGCCCTGTATCGCCCATTGTAATATGCTGTTCTTTAATTGCTTTCCGTTCATCTTAAATGCCGTTTAGAAATTATCATCCTCATCCGTTATTTCGTAATCTTCACCTTTTATTCCTAAATTTCCATTACTCATAGCATTTGCAATATCAATCTTCAGCTCTTCGTCATATTCCTCACCTTTCATAAAGAAAGTCATTATGCGAAGTAGCAAATCTTGATCAATGTTTGAGGCAGCAACATGATATACGATTGACTCCATCTGACGCATAAAGATTGTTGCTTGCCAAACATATGAGTTCTTGTAAAGAAAATATGCACCAAGTGTCAGAGCTATACGCTTGTTACCGTCATTGAAGTAATGACCTGAACAAAATTTAAATACCAAATAAGATAGCTTGTCGGAAAAATCGGGATAGTACATATCATCTTGTACAAAGTCGAGAGTGGCAAGGATTCCACCCTCATCTCTTACGCCATCAAAGCCGCCATCACTTGCGTCTATCATCTTATTATAGACATTTAAAGCTTCTTCGTAACTGATGTATTTTACTTCATTACTCATTGTCTGCTTGCTTTAATCGTTTCAAGACATCCTTGTTATCTTCAAGAATTCTGTCAAAATCTATTGACTGGTCTCCAATAAAACGTTCAAATTCTTCTGGTGTTACCGCTCTGAGGTATTCGGCTATATTGCCATGATAGGCATCACGAAAGCTATAATCACGTGAAGCCATCTTGGTACGAGCATCATTAAGATAAGGCTTTTGCATCGGATGCTCTGCCAAGTCGTCAACAATTTGTTTTACCTCGTCCATTGATAACAATCTACCTCCATTTTCCTTGTATTGCTGCTGTATAACAGCACCAATACCGTTCTCAAAAGAAGATATTACAAGCAACACTTCGGCATAGAGGGTATGGCGCACATTATCCTTGGAGTCAAGAGAAAGAACCCTTCTGTATTCCTTGGCATTTTCCTTGAACACTGCTTCGTATATCCAATCTGTTATTTGTGCATACTTATAGGTTTTGTGTCCACCCACGCATTGGCTTATTGCGGAGGTTAAGTTCTTACGATAGTTCTCTTCAGTGATAGCTGCTGGAATATAGTTCACATCACGGCGATTTATATATTTTGTTCCGCCACCTGTTCTCTCATTTATCGTAGCTATCACAAAATCCAAAATGGCACTACGCAAAGCCTTCGCTTTTTCACTCTCCGTAAGCAACATACCAATATTCAGGAACGAACGGAAGTTGAACAAACCGAGTTGTGTGGTTTTGCTCCCGACATTGATGACGGGAGCAAATTGTAACTTTAAGTCTTTCAGACGTTTACCTTTACATAAAACATATCCATTGCCAGATAATTCAGAACCGAAATTCTCAAGGTATCTTTCAATTGTTCTTTCTTCAACTTCATAGAAATCGGCCACCATTTTTTTCGTAAAACGATATTCTCCATCGAACATCATACCAGTAATGTCCAATGTCTTTTGTATCTTTTCTATTGCAAGACGGTTGTTCAACACGTTTAGCCTTTCTATCTTTGATATGGTTAAATCCTTCATTGTATTATTCTTCATGTTTATTTCAATTCCCAAGATACGCTGTATCTCCGCCAATGTTTTATCTATTTCATGATCAAGAGCTTTGTGCTTAACGAGGCTCATGGCTATATGCATCATAATAGTAAGGCGTTTCAACAATGCGTTGTTCTTCTTCTGTATAGTTTTTAGAGGCAAGATATCGCCCTGTCTTGTTGCTCTTTATTGTTAACTGCCTTTATGCGATTCAATTCCATATTTCTACTGCATTTTACCCTACGAATATAATAATTTATTGCGACAGTCTATTATAAAAGGCATAATTTTAGCTTTTTATAAGGTGATTTTAGTAGAAGATGACATAAATCCCGCTTTTTTTGCTTGTTTTTGAGACTTTATGCTCTGTTTTTTTAAGTCTCGACTTGAAAATAATGACGGGTAAAACCATTCATTGGCTTTTCCCCAGCCGCTGAACTTCGTTCCTTAATTTTTCATTGGCTTTCCATTCGGAAGAGTCAGAGGGTGAGGGTGTGAGGGTTGAAAAAGAAAAAAAAGTTTTTTTAGTTGACAAGGAGGAATCAAAGATATTTATGATAATCTACATTACGGACGTTTTTATCCTGAATACTTGTATGAATGAAGAGAAAGGCGTACTTTTGTATTAGCTGAAATCATGTATCCAACAAAAAGATGACTACGGATACATTCACCGTAAAAGAACTCCAGCAAAACAACTGTATCGGCTTATGGCAACTCGGCAACATACAAACATCATCGTAGACGGAAAGTCTGTCAAGGCACAGGCTCCCGTCATCGTTTCGGCAAGCCGGAGCACAGACATTCCGGCATTCTATGCCGAATGGTTCTTCAGCCGCCTTGAGAAAGGCTATTCGGCATGGACCAACCCCTTCAATGGCGTGAAGTCGTATGTGTCATACGAAAAGACGCGCTTCATCGTGTTCTGGTCGAAGAATCCACGCCCACTGATTCCATATCTGCATATCCTGAAGGAAAGGGGCATCGGGTGCTACATCCAGTATTCGCTCAACGACTATGAACAGGAGGGGCTCGAAAGGGTGCCGCCACTGCAGACGAGAATCGAGACATTCAAGACGCTCGCCGGTATGCTGGGCAAGGAAGCCGTGGTGTGGCGCTTTGACCCGCTGGTACTGACCGACGACATCTCCACAGACGACCTTATCAGGAAAATCCGGAATATCGGCGACCAGCTGAAGGGCTACACCGAAAAGCTCGTGTTCAGCTATGCCGACATCGCCATATATAAAAAGGTGAAGCGCAACCTGGAACAGAACGGCATATCCTATCACGAATGGGAAACGCCAGAGATGGAGGAGTTTGCCGGAAAGCTGGCGGCGCTGAACAAGGAGTGCGGATGGAACTTCAAGCTTGCCACCTGCGGCGAGAAGATTGACATCACGAAATACGGAATCAGCCACAACCGCTGTATCGACGGCGACCTCATAGCCCGAATCGCCCACAAAGACAAGGAGCTGATGGCTTACATGGGAATCAAGGTGGAGGACATGCCCGCCCCTACCCTCTTCGGCGCTGCAGAACTCCCAGAAGGGGCTGTACTGCTTCCGCACGGCAGATATTTCGTGAGCACGCACCGGAAGGACTCCGGACAGCGGCAGTATTGCGAATGCATGACATCAAAAGACATCGGGGAATACAACACCTGTCCGCACCTTTGCGAATACTGCTATGCCAACACCACCAAGCAGCTCGCCCTGGACAACTGGAAGCGCCATCAGAACAACAGATTTGCCGACACCATAACAGGAAAATAACATGCAGACAAAACCTTATACCAAACGGAAGATTGACAACAGCGACAGGGTTCACGCCGGTATCGGGAAATCCATCGTGGTGGACTCCGCGTCGACTCTTTATATGCTGCTGCAGGAATCCTGTGCCGACGACATGCCGGACGGGGACAAGTATGACATCCTCAGGCAGGTGTTCCGCCGAGCCGTGGACCAGGCAGTGCTCGACTGCCAGATTGCCTTTGTGGGACTCTTCGCAAAGGTGGACTACTGTATCAAGGAATACGGAATACCTTTCGGAGTGGCAGACCTTATCCACATGGCACGCAAAGACCTCTTCACGCAACCGAACAGCAACAGGAAACCATCGGAAGAGGAACTGCCACGGCTCTTTCCGCATAACCTCAAGGCCACTGCCCTGCTTGTATACCACGTATGCGGCAAGGAGGAGATACCGGAGCGGCTGAAGGCATGCTTCCCGCGGGCCGACAGGAAGAAGACGTGGGGGAAATACAACGAGAACGTAATCCGCGTCATCGTGGAGCATTGGGACGACGAGTATATCTGGGCTACGGAAGAAGAAAACAACACGACGCTGCAGATATCCTACGGCAGCCGGAACCGCATCCTCACGCTTGAAGGAAAATCCGACTGGTCATATCTCAGGACTATCCTCTGGGAGGGAGCCAAACTGAACCTGGTGCGCATCCGTATGGATGAGCGCGGCGAAATCTGTATGCCGGAGCTTATCATACTGGAGCCTGACTATCTCATAAACATCACCACGATATCAAGCTGCTTCGAGTCGTATGCCGAATCGCCCTTCGTGAATCTGATAAACAAGATCAAGCCGAGTCCCAACACGCAGCCCATTCATCTGGGTAACCTGTCGGGACAGTTTCTGGATGATACCGTGCACGACCGCAACATCGCCTTCAACGACAGTCTCAGGGACTTTGTCAGCAAGAACATGCTGGGCTTCATTTCATGTCCGGAACTGTCTGCCGACCTGGCAAATTTCGTTCAAGACGCACAGATACAGAAGCGCAACATCAGTCAGCTGATAGGCTTCAACCTGCCGCAGACATTCGAACGCTACAACAAGAAAGACGTTGTTCTCGAGCCGTCGTTCTTCAGCGATGTGCTTGGCATCCAGGGACGTCTCGACTTCCTGTGGCAAAACGGGAAAGACACAATCATCATAGAGCAGAAATCAGGTAAGGGCGAGTTCGTGCCTTACTCTTCGCCATCATACAATCCCGATGTCCCCAAAGAAAAGGAGCCCCACTGGGTGCAGGTTCTCCTGTACCGTGCCCTGCTGGTATATGAATACCAGAAGTATGCGGCGGAAATCAATGGCATCATGCTCCTCTACTCCAGATATGCAAAAGGACTCATAAGCACAACCAATTCCCCACAGCTGCTGCACAGGGCAATAAGGATGCGCAACCTGCTTGCATGGAGCGAAATCCTGTATGCCAAGGAGGGGCTCGGCATCCTGACGAGCCTTACCCCCAATATGCTGAACAAGAAGAAGCTGACGGGACGGCTGTGGGAGAACTACATACAGCCCCAACTCTCGGAACTGCTCAAGCCCATCGCCTCGGCATCCAAGCTTGAGCGCCTGTATTACCTGCGCTTCATGCGTTTTCTGGAGAACGAGCAGCTGCTCGCCAAGGTGGGCAACAAGACGAAGGAGGATTCCGGCTTTGCCGCGACATGGACCGACACGCTGGAGGAAAAGAAGGCTGCCGGAAATATCTACGACAGGCTGCATATCGCCGGATATGACTTCGAAGACAAGCAGGAGGTGTCCGTCAGCGGGATAAAGCTGAGGTTTGACGAACCGCAGGCGGCCGACACGACAAACTTCCGCATCGGCGACATCGTGATGCTCTACCCGTACAACTACAGCCAAGAGACAAAGGTGCCGAATGCTTGCGCACAGATGGTACACCGTGCCTCTATCGTGGATATGAAAAACGACAGCATCGAACTCCGCCTGCGCTGCAGTCAGACGGACAAGAGCGTATTCGAGAACAAGCCCGAAGGCACCCTTTGGGCAATCGAACACGACATGCTGGAGTCTACGGCGGGCTCCATGTACAGCGCCATGCACTCTTTCCTGTCCGCCCCCAAAGAGCGCCGCGACCTCATCCTGCTGCAGCGCCGGCCGGAGACGGACTCCACGATAAGGCGCAAGGGGGAATACGGCAATTTCAACTCACTCGTGGAACGGGCGAAGCAGGCGCGCGACCTGTTTCTCATCATCGGTCCGCCAGGAACGGGAAAGACTTCCTACGGACTTGTGAACCTGCTCAAGGAGGAACTGCTGGAGGAGGGTACCAACGTGTTGCTGCTGTCATACACGAACCGTGCGGTGGACGAAATATGCAGCAAACTCGTGGAACTGAAGGGGAAGAACCCCGGCTTCGACTTCATGAGGATAGGCTCTGAACTCTCCTGCTCCAAGGAATACCGCCGATACCTGATGTGCAACAAGCTGAAATCCGAAGACACCACATCCGGCGAAAGGCTCATCCAAGCCACGAGGGTGTTCTGCGGAACCACTGCCGCCCTCAACGCCAACATGCCGCTGCTACAGATAAAGCGTTTCAGTCTTGCCATCGTGGACGAGTCGTCGCAGATTCTCGAGCCTCATCTCATCGGACTGCTCAGTGCCCGGGAGGGCAACAGCTGCCGGATAGACAGGTTCGTGCTCATCGGCGACCACAAGCAGCTGCCCGCCGTAGTGCAGCAGACGCCGGAGGAATCCGCCGTGACGGAACCGGAGCTGCGCGACATACATCTGTCCGACTGCCGGCTGTCGCTCTTTGAGCGGTTGCTCGCACAGTTCAAGACCGACAGCGGAGACTACGACGAGCACTTCGTATATATGCTGACAAAGCAGGGGCGCATGCACAGGGACATTGCGGAATTCCCCAACTATGCCTTCTACGGCAACCGCCTTGACATCGTGCCACTCGACCACCAGCTGCTCCCCAATGTGCGCAAGGACACAGGCAACAGCATCATCACCATGCTCACGACACGCCGCATAGCGTTTGTCACGGCAGAACCGGAGAAGCCTTCGCTCTCAGCCAAGACTAACAGCATGGAGGCGAGGATGATCGCCGCCACCGTGCGCTCCGTATATGAGCTGACCGCCGGAAGCTTTGAGACGGAAAAGACAGTGGGCGTCATCGTGCCATACCGCAACCAGATATCAACGGTGAGAAACGAGATTGACAAGTTCGGCATCCCCTGTCTGCACGACATCACGATAGACACCGTGGAGCGCTATCAGGGCAGCCAGCGCGACTACATCATATACGGCTTCACCATACAACAGCCATACCAGCTCAATTTCCTCACAAGTAATGTGTTTGAAGAGGACGGACTGGTGATTGACCGCAAGCTGAACGTGGCAATGACCAGGGCGAGGCTGAACCTGATTCTCATCGGGAATCCCGTTCTGCTCAACGAGAACTTCACCTTCTACAAACTGATGGAGTTCGTGAGAAGCAAAGGAGGATACTTCGATGTGGATGCGGAAGACTACTGCAGGGGGGACTTTGACGTGCCGGAAGCCGTCTGTGCCGACGAGGCTGACATGTCAATGGAAACGTTCGGCATGTCCTCCCGATTCGCCGAATCATTCAGCCATAATGTAACGGACGCGATAAAAGCCGACCCGCGCACAAGATGGCACGAGATAATCCTGGGCAACACGATGGAGGCAAACATGGCACTCATAAACTACGGAAGGATTGATTTCTCAAACCAGCTGTCATTGTTCAGCACGCAGCTGGACTCCAACCTGAGCGTGAACACCGACGACCAGGTGCTGCTATACTGTCACTACATCATGCGCAGGCATTACTGCAGTGCCAAAAACCTGTATCATTCATACCGCGAATGGCTGGCTTCCATGGCTGAAGACGCAGGCGGAAGGATACGTATCATAGACATAGGGTGCGGCCCCGCCACCTGCGGCATAGCCTTTGCCGAACAGATGACGGGACAGTTCCCCAACATACATTATACGGGCATCGACATCTCCGTGGCGATGAAGGCCATGGCAGAAAAGCTGCTTGGGGAGACGACCGGCGGAAGGATGCAGATGACATTCAGGACTTCCTTCCAGGAACTGGACGACAGCTATTGGACTTCCGTATCGGAGACACCAAACCTCGTGGTTTTCAACTTTTCATACTTCTTCTCCAATGTGGACAGCACCTTCACCGAGAACCTGGCAAACAGGATGGTAAGCGTGATGAAGAAGAATCCGCTCAACCGCTATGTCTTCTTCATACAGCACTCGGAGCACGACGCGAGAATCCGCTCTTTCCTTGTATTCAAGAGCATTCTGAGTGAATACGTGGACAAGATTAAGTCAAGGCGCTCAAGCTTCAGCTACGAACTGGGAGGAAACACAAAGACTCTGCCCTTCTGCTACGAGATATGGAGGACTAAATAACAAGGATGTCCGACAAGCCAGGAGACTCCAGCTGCATCGGCGACATTTGCAACCGGATTGCAAAAAATCCGGAATACCTTTGCATTGCGAAACGGACAGATGACCGGCGGGACTTGACTTTGGAGCAAGTCCCGCCGACAGACATTTGTCCGGCGTTTCGCTGACAACATAATATATATAAGGTATGGAAAAGAAAAAACTCTTGCGCATCATATTGACGGCGGTTCTGCTCGTCGGCGCAGTAATCATCGAAAAGACTCTGAACCTCGAAGTGTGGCAGTTGCTGCTCGTATATCTCGTGCCGTTTCTCCTGATCGGCTACGACACCATCGGCGAGGCCGTGGAGGGAATAATGCATGGCGAGGTGTTCGACGAGGACTTCCTGATGTGCGTGGCTACAGTGGGCGCCCTCTTGATAGGCTTCCTGCCAGGTGCCGAAACGGAGTTCCCCGAGGCGGTATTCGTGATGCTCTTCTTCCAGATAGGCGAACTCTTTGAGCATTACGCCGAGGACAACAGCCGCAAGTCGATTTCCCATCTAATGGACATCCGGCCCGACTCGGCCAACGTGGAGCGCGGAGGCCAGGTGGTGGAGGTAAGTCCGGAGCAAGTGGCTGTGGGCGAGACAATCGTGGTGAAGCCAGGCGAGAAGCTGCCGCTCGACGGCGTGGTGGTGGAAGGCGAGACGAGCCTCAACACCGTGGCGCTGACCGGCGAGAGCATGCCGCGCAGCGTGAAGAAAGGCGACGAAGTGGTGTCGGGCTGCATCAACATCTCAGGAGTGGTGAGGATAAGAGTGGAAAAATCGTTCGGCGAGTCCACCGTGAGCAAGATTCTCGACCTCGTGGAGCATGCAAGCGGGAACAAGTCGAGGAGCGAGACGTTCATCGCCCGCTTCGCCCGTGTCTACACGCCTATAGTGGTATATGTGGCACTGGCCCTGGCGTTCATCCCGCCGTTCTTCTGCAGCGGATATATGGAGGCGCTCCCAGTGTGGGTCAGCAGGGCGCTGACGTTCCTCGTGGTCTCCTGTCCGTGTGCGCTGGTCATCTCCGTGCCGCTCACATTCTTCGCCGGCATCGGCGGAGCATCGCGCAGGGGAATACTGATAAAGGGTTCAAACTATATGGACACGCTGGCAAAGACCGCCACCGTGGTGTTCGACAAAACAGGAACGCTGACGAAGGGAAGGTTTGAGGTGGAGGCAGTGCATCCGCAGAATTTCGACGAGAGGGAACTGCTGCATCTCGCCGCCCACGTGGAGCGCTATTCCACCCATCCTATAGCAATGTCGCTGAAGACTGCCTTCGGCAATGAAAACGACGGATGCAGGGTGGAGAACGTAGAAGAAATCGTCGGACAGGGCGTAAGGGCGCTGGTGAACGGCAAAGAGGTGTGCGTGGGCAATGCCCGGATGATGGACGCCATCGGTGCCGAATGGCAGGAATGTCACAGGAAGGGCACGATAGTGCATGTGGCGGCAGACGGCGTGTATGCCGGCCATATCGTGGTGAATGATGTGGTAAAGGATGATGCGCAGGAGGCCGTGGAAGGACTGAAAAGGCGCGGAATCCGCAAGACGGTGATGCTCACAGGCGACCATCAGGACGTGGCGCTCCGCGTGGCGGAGGCGGTGGGCATCGACGAATGTCACGCCGGACTGCTGCCTGCCGACAAGGTGGATGCCGTGGAGAAACTGATTGATGAAAAGAAGGAAGGTGAGGCGCTCGCCTTCGTGGGCGACGGAATAAACGACGCTCCGGTGCTTGCCCGCGCCGATGTGGGCATAGCGATGGGAGCGCTGGGCAGCGATGCGGCGATTGAGGCAGCCGATGTGGTATTGATGGACGACAAGCCGTCGAAGATTGCAACTGCAATCGGCATCGCACGCCGAACAATCGGCATCGCCAGGGAGAACGTGGCGTTTGCGATATTCATCAAACTGCTCGTCCTCGTGCTTGCCGCATTCGGCGTGGCCACAATGTGGATGGCTGTCTTTGCGGATGTCGGCGTAACGGTAATCGCCGTATTCAATGCCATGAGGGCACTGGATACGGCGAGGGCTTAGCCTTTGCCCCCCTACCCCAGGTCGACCACCGTTATTCCGGCGCCGCCGAACTGCACGTGCTCGTCACGGTAGTCGGTCACGGCAGGCACCGTGGCAAGATACTGGCGTATGAGCTGGCGCAGGATTCCCGTGCCGGTGCCATGGAGGATGCGCACCCTCGACATACCCACGAGCGTGGCATCGTCGATAAAATACATTACGGCATTCAATGCTTCTTCGCCGCACATTCCCCTGACGTCGAGGTCTTGCTTGAAGTTCAGCTTCTTCGAGTCAATGGTCTCGCGAGTCTGTCTGCCCACGGTCATGTATGGCTTAGGCTCCTCTTTCTTGGGCGGTGCGGCGGCTTCGAGTTTCTTCAATGAAGTGGTGGAACGCAGGTCGCCGAAGATTACGGTGGCGTTCTTGCCCTGTATGCTCTCTATCCTGCCCACTGTGGTGGTGCCTTTTATTCTTACGGTGTCCCCTTCCTTGAGTGGGGAGTGGGGAGTGGGGAGTGAGGAGTTAGAGGCATCGGTTTCCGCCTTCTTCTTGTTTTTCTTATTCTCCTTGCGCCGGAGAATCTGTGCCATCTTGCGCGCAACCTTATCGTCCTCGGCCTGCTTGTCCATGTCGGCGATGCCTTCCTTGAAGTCCTTCAGACTGTCGCGCAGCTTCTTTGTCTCCTCCTTCTCAGCCTGTTTCTCGCGGATTTCACGAATAACATTCTCTATCTTCTTGTTGCTCTCCTTGAAAAGCTCCTCGGCGCGTTCCTTCGCCTTGGCGAGAACCTCCTTGCGACTCTTTTCAAGGTCGGTCAGTTCCGACTCATATCTGGCGATGGTCTGCTCCATCTGCTTCTCGCGCTGGTGTATGGTCTGGCGCTTGCCCTCCCAATAGCGCTTGTCGCGCACGATATCCTGCAGGTATTTGTCGCTCTGTATGTAGTCGGAGCCTACAATCTCGCTTGCGTCATGGATTACCTGCTCGGGCAGTCCTATCTTGCGCGCTATCTCGATGGCAAACGAACTGCCCGGCTGTCCTATCTGCAACTGGAACAGGGCCTGCATCTTATGACGGTCGTAGAGCATGGCTCCGTTGACCACGCCCTCGTGGCTGTCGGCAAAATGCTTCAGGTTCTGGTAGTGGGTGGTGATTACTCCGTATGCCTTCTTTATGCAGAACTGCTTGAGCACTGCCTCGGCTATGGCGCCGCCGATCTGCGGTTCCGTACCGGTACCGAACTCGTCGATTAGAATCAGCGTGCGGTCGTTGGAGCTCTTCATCATATTCTTCATGTTCGTCAGATGGCTCGAATACGTACTCAGGTCGTCTTCTATGCTCTGTTCGTCACCTATATCTATAAGGATGTTCTGGAATATTCCCGTCTGCGAGCGCTCGCTCATCGGCACGGACATACCGCACTGGAGCATGTATTGCAGCAGACCGACGGTTTTCAGACAGACTGATTTTCCGCCGGCATTCGGTCCCGAGATGATAAGCATGCGCTTGTTCCGCGTAAGCGTGATTTCGAGCGGCACCACCTTCTTGCCCTGCTTCTCGAGCGACAGGCGCAGCAGGGGGTGCGACGCCTCTATCCAGTCGATGAGAGGGTATTTGCCCACCTCGGGCTCTATGCCCCCGATAAGACGGGCGAGCTCTGCCTTGGCACGAATCATGTCCACCTGGGCAAGGAGCTTGTAGGAGTCGAGAATCTGTGGCACGTGGGGACGGATAATCTTCGCCACTTCCGTCAGTATGCGGATTATCTCACGCCTCTCCTCGGCCTCAAGTTCGCGAACGCGGTTGTTCGCCTCCACCACCTCAGTAGGCTCGATGAAGAGCGTCTTTCCGGAAGCCGACTCGTCGTGTACGATACCCCTTATCTTGCGCTTCATCGTGGGCACGATGGGGATAACGAGTCTGCCGTCGCGCATAGCCGGCGTTACGTCCTTCTCGATGAGTCCCTCGCTCTGGGCTGAACGCAATATACTATATAATGTACGCGAGATGCTTCCCTCGGTCTTGGCAAGTTCGCGCCGGATGTTGCTCAGTTCGGGCGAAGCCGTGTCGCGTATCTTGCCGAATTTATCCAGTATCTGGTCTATGCGCTGCAGAATCTGCGGATAAGTCATAACGCCGTCTGCCAATTCATGTAGTGCCGGGTATGGGTATACGGGTTCACGCTTCCATCCGTCTTGAGGAATGGAAGCTTCGTCTTCGTCGCAGCGGTTAAGATATGATACTATGTCGCAGATTGTTCCCATGGAGCGTCGCAGGTCGAACAGCTCGTCCTCCTCCATGTGTGTGCCTTCAAGCCTGAGTCTTGCCACCGATTCCCTCACATCGAAGAAATAGTTGAGCGGAAAATCCTCCACCTCCTCCTGCAGCCGGCGGAATTCCCTCACCCTCGCCAACTGCGTGTTGATGTCCTTCATGCTGTCCATAAAGACAATCTTGTCCACCTCTTCCTTGCCGAGCGAACTCAGACAGCGCTCACGCAGGAGAGTCCTTATCTCGTTGAAACCAATCTTGCTTTCGAATGTATTTGGATAAATCATGGTGCAAAATTAGCAAAAAACATCTTTTTTTGAAAAAAGTCGGGCAAAAATTTGCAAGTTTCACATAAAACCCATACCTTTGCACTCGCTTTAAGACACAAACCTAGTTCTTCAAGTAAAGGAGAGATGGCAGAGTGGTCGAATGCACCGGTCTTGAAAACCGGCGTACTGAGAGGTACCGGGGGTTCGAATCCCTCTCTCTCCGCACAGAGTCCTGTAAATCGCAAGATTTACGGGACTTTTCTTTTTTGTGCTTTTAAGTAGTCCTTTTTTTTACCACCATATAAAGTGGTAAGTTACCACCTTAATTTTTTATTATTAATCAGAGAAGTCCATTCCCTTCTGCAGATTGTTTTTACTAACAAGGCACGACATGAGGAATAAGCAATGTTTATGTGGATATAAGAACTACTGCAAAAATAGTCGCATCATACGACTATTTTTGCAGTAATTTCATTCTGTTCTTTTATTTCAAACCAAGAACTCTACGGATTACCACATTTCTATTCGTTTATTTTGTGTAAATACACATTATTAACGACTACAAGGTTGTTCTTATTCCGAGTGCAAAGTTACGATGACTATTTCAAACCATTATTAAACGATTTACTTTATGACTCATTCCGCCAACGGGTATTTTTTCTAAAAATACGTCTTCACAGCAAACAAGAACTGTTCGATAAAGATTTTCTTGAAAGCTGCAATGTTATTCTGTTCGTAGAACATGAGCATAGCCTTCTTGTAGTCGATGGAGTCAACGGTTCGGAAAGAAATCGGGCAATAGCCATTTGCTATTAAGACAGCATTGCTCGTGATTCTTGCAGTCCGCTTGTTTCCATCCACAAAGGCTTGAATATACGATAATAGCACTAATGTCAAGAGTGCTTTCTCAAAAACATTATCTTTTCCATTCACCAATGTACAAGTATCTCTTTATTTATTAATCGGCTCAAATTTACTCCTTTTTTGCCAATAATCGGGTTTGTTTGAGCCGATTTTGTGTATGTTTAACGGGTTTTTGAGCCGATTCGGCAAAAACATCTTGGGGAATAGACGAAATGGAAAAGATAAAACCAAACTACTAAAGCTTCACTATGGCGGCACTTGTTATGCAAGTGAAAGGCTTCCAATTTCAAGGTAAGGTCTTGCGCCAGTTCTGCGCCATTTTTCGTGCAAAATAAGCGAAAATGCTTAAAGACGGCACTTGAATATCAACGAGTTACATAAGATGGTAGAGTGGTATAAAATCCCTCTCTCTCCGCACAGAGTCCTGTAAGTCGAAAGATTTACAGGACTTTTTCTTTTTACGCTTTTAAGTAGTAATAAAACATCTATCTTTACAGTTAGATATTTAGCTTTGTAATAAACTATGAGTATATTATACGGAACAAAAATAAACCAACTGCTTGCCAATACCGCACCGACAGGACTATTGTTTGCTGACTGGCTAAAGAAGAAAGACTATTCAGTCCAACTGTAAAAGAAACACAGGGACTCTGGATGACTGACAGCTATATGCAAAGGTATGATGTATCACACGGGTGGGCGTTTGATGCTAAGTGATATCTATGACGCTACCTTCCGGGTGTTTCACACAAATGCCTTCTCGTATACAAAGACAATAGAAAGAGTTACGGACAGTGGCACGTTATATGTTTATTCTCCAGAACAAGCGTTCTTGGAGTGTCTAATCTTGGTTCCAAAGTCATACAGTTACATGGATCTGTACTATGTTATGGAGCAACTGACCACCCTGCGTTCTGATGTTGTACGGCAAAAGTAAGTAAGCGGCTATATCCTTGGAAAGACAAAACATTTGTTCAAAAATGAAAGAAAACGGCAAGGTTGCCAAAATAGTTCATTGAAAAATTGCTTAATTCAGTATGAATCAGTATTTTTGCTGAACAAAAATGGCAATTTTGCCAAAATATTTCAATAGAAACTTGTGGATATTTCATAAGAACAAAAATTTAAAATAATGATTATGACAATCAGAAGAATAAGTATAACATTTGTGGCAATAATATTTGCAACAATTTCATTTGGACAAGTTAAAAGCATTGACGAGAGAATAGGCGAGGCTATGAATGGCAGTAATTGGGCCGAACTTAGATCTTTGTATATGTCTGATGGTAAAAACTTGCAGACACCATTTCTAAAACCGCTCTCCAGATTCTTTATAAGTCAATTCTATAATGAACCGGACAGCGCTATCAAGTATGGCAAAGAAATTTTGGAGAAGTATCAAGACGAACTAAATTCATCTGTACCTTCAATTATGTATTTCATGGCAGAAGATTATGCAACATTGGGACACTACGATAAGGCTTCCGCATTATTACACAGTCTGAACGAGGCATACCGCAAGGGTGGACAAACTGTAAATCCTGTATTTGAAGCCTATGAGGACATTTATTCTAAGCTTTCGAAATGCGGCACGTTTTCTGTGGAGAGGCCAGACTATAACGTGAGTGTGCCCTTGTTAACACATACAGGTAACCGCAAAAATCCTGAAATGATGTCTGTTATGGCTAATATCAATGGAAAAGAAGTGAAATGCAATTACGATTCAGGGGCAGGTATAAATATAATGACTACTAAGTTTGCCGAGCATATAAAGGCAACTGTCATACAGACCAAGAACATACAGATGTTGGGTATGTCTTATGTTGAGAGCAAAGGCTTAGTAGTGGTGGACTCCCTAAAACTTGGTGATTTAGTTTATCGAAATGTCCCATTTTTTGTTGTCGATATGAGAACTGACAATCCGTTAGCTAACAAAAAGTTGGAGGAGCTTGGATACGAATGCGTTATAGGCAACCAGACAATGATGCCATTAGGTGAGATTTGTTTCGATTTTGACAGAATGCAGCTTGTAATCCCTGCCTCGTACACACCAAAACCTGCATATGCTCCCAATTTCTATCGTTCACCTCAGCACCTTCTCCACTTGCCATTAACAGATGGTCGTTCAGGGAGAAAGATTGATGCAATAGTTGACACTGGCGCATCGGGAACCATACTGACAAATCGCTATTATAAAAATAACGAAAACTGTTTTACTGGTAGAACGGCAACTGATTCATTGCGCATGGCAGGTGTCGGTGGTGTCAATGTTGTAAAAACGATACCTGTGTCATGGACATTTACCCTTGCTGGCGAACAATATACCGAGACAAACATTCCAGTAGTAACATCTTCAGAACAGAATGAGGAATATGATTGCAGAATCGGTTTACCAACGTTAATGGCGCACAGGAAATTTATTATCAACTTCAAGAATATGTGGATGAGATTTGAGGACTAGCAGAAATATTAAACAATAAATTTCGACCTGTACGGTTGAACTTTTTTATCTTTATTTTTGAAGTAGACGAGTAA
>OLSD01000171.1_pt1 | contig 72882 bp, 56 predicted proteins | sample 1672211 | NCBI WGS metagenome assembly OLSD01 (sample SAMEA3136659, study PRJEB25190) | human gut metagenome | reverse complement strand
ATCCAGTAATGGGGCGTGATTCAAAGAATCACACCCCAACACTTGACATAGAGCCACAATTAGAAAGGGAACCAGCAAATGCTGATTCCCTTTGTGTTTAACCAATATAGAAATTAGTTTTAATTACTTCCAAGCAAGGAAATATCCTGTTGAAACAGTTTGATCGATGTAGATAACATCATGTGTATCATCAATCGTTCCGTCACCATTTAAGTCACCAAGAACTACAGGAACTTTTAATGTAATCTTCTCAAGATAGATATTGTTTACACCAGAAGCATCTGTATATGATTTAGCAGTATTCTTATCAAGTGTAAGATCTGAAGATGTAATCTGGCCTTCGAATGCATGCGCAGCGGTTGTAGAAAGCTTAACATTGTTATAAGTAAACTCGAATGCCTTTAATACAGCATCTTTATCGTCTGTAGCACTTACAATGTTAACGGAATCTCTCTTATTAATAGATAATGTAGCCTGCTTATCTGTTACGATAATGTTCTGGCTAATTGTCTTAAGAGCTGTACCGTTACCAGTTGGTACAGTAACACTAATCTTGTATGTTCCGGCAGCTGCTTTCTGATAATATTTGTTTCCATCAACTGTTCTTGCAGAGAATGAAAATGTATTAGTTGTAGTAGCTGTTCTTGTTCCAGCAGTAATTGAAGCTGATGTTGTAACGTTTGTGTTAGTTGGAGTCTTCATTGTCACATCAGCATCTATAAATGACTGATAACCACCAAGAATACCATTGTAGAATTTACCAACTTTAACAACTACGTCCTGTGCTGCTTGTGAATCTGTAGTAACTGTTGTATCAACTGTCTTCGCAACATTCTCTCCATCTAATAATAATGCATAAGTCGGAGCAACACTCATGTTTGGCTGCTGTACAGTTGCGCTAAGAATAGCTGTGTATACAGTTGCGCCAGTTGTAGAATTCTGCATTTCTACCTTCCAAGAGTATGTACCCTTAGCATTAGCACTTCCGCCATTTGTTCCATTGAATGTTAATGTTGTCTTTGCGTTTGTCTTGGTTACATTGCTAGTTGGATCAAATACCTTTGCTGCAGTTGTTGCGTTTGCTGCGCCACTTGCAGCGGCTGTATTTGTATATACAAAGTTGTATCCACTTGTCATATCTCTGCCATACTGATCTTTTGCAACAAGTTCGATAGTAGCAGTATCTGCAACTGTTGTAGCATTAGAAAGTGTAACGCTTCCCTTGTTTACTGTAAAGCTAGTAGGCTTAGCTGCAGCCTTAACAACGATGTTATATGTGTATACGATATTACCCTTCTCATCGACAATATTTACATAAGCAGATCCTTCTTTACGTGCAATGAGATCATTTCCATGCGCACCACCAGCATAAATAACATCCTCATTTGTAGAAATAACTTTATAGTTGTTGTATGTTACCGGATTACCCTTGAATAATTCCTTGCCATTAGCATCCTGAATACGAATGAATAAAGAAGGAGTTGGGTCTCCAAGAATCAGGTCGTGATTAATTGTTGCCTTGCTCCAATCATATGGACATACAGTATCTAATGTCCAATCTGTAGCGGTCTCAACAGCAGTCTTATCAACAGCTGTAATGGTTCCATCAAGTTTAAGATTTCCAGCCTCTACACCATTCTCATACTTTCCAGTGTGCTTAGTAGCTGTAAATGTAGCTGTATCGCCAATCTTATTTAATACTAACTTACTTGCTCCAACAAAGTATCCTTTGTCACTTGTTACACTGATTGCGAACTCATATCCATCTGTTGCAAGTGCAGGATCACCGTAAGCATATCTTGCAAGCTCAACGTTCTTTGAATCTGTTGCAACAAGATCGATTTCTGTTGCTGTATTGTATACAACTTCAGTTGGATCTACTGCTAACTGAGTAATAACACCATCAGTAGCTGTGAATTTTAATGTGTTGTCTTTGCAAGCAACTGTGTAGTCCTTAGCATCTTTCATGGCAAGAACAGTATCAACAACTAACTTACCATCCTTCTTGTTATCTGTAACAGCCTTTGTATAAATCTTCTGGTTGTCAGATGTACGTGTGATTACAACATCATCTTTTACAATCTTAGATGCATCACCCTGATATGTTAATACGATCTGGTTTGACTTTGTCTGTGTAGCACTATCAAATACGATCTCTTTAACGTTAACTTCTTTTGATACGCTTTTGCCATAATCAGATGTAGCTGTAATTGTTGTCTTACCAGCCTTAAGAGCCTTTACAACACCAGTTGCAGCATCTACAGTAGCAACAGCCGGATCAGATGAAGAGAAAGTAACCTTTGCTACGCTTGGGCACTTCTTAGCTACAAACTTTGTCTCTGATCCGATTACAACTTCTGCAGGAGCAGTTGTAAACTTAAGGCCAGCATTGATTACAGAAGCCTTAGCTGTAAGAGTCTTAGAAACTTTCTTGTTTCCCTTCTTAGCAGTTACCTTAACAAGATATATTGTGATAGCATAATTGATCAAATGAGTGAACAAAGGGTGTAAAAAATGAGGAAAGGACATAATTTTTGATAAAAAGTAACGCATAAGCAACATACCATCATATGAGGAGTAATGTGTATACGAAAATGATAGATGGAGAGTAGCTTGAAAATATTAAGTAACATACAAGCGACAAACTGCAAAAATACAAATATTTTCGAAAATAACGCGTTATTAAGTCGACAAAAATCGTGTGGTGCGTTATGATATAGGTTAGATTACGGATAAAGGGGAGTGCGAGAGTGAGTAAACAGGTAACTCAAAAGAAAAAATCATCAAACAAGGTATTCATACCTATTATATTGTTAATGGGATTTATTCCATTGATTGTACATACCTATTCATATAATTCCAATTTGTCGCAGTTTAATTGGTTCCCGAGTGGTGCTGATTCGCAGACGGATTTCTTCTTCGGCTGGAAGATGATCACTATTATTGTGGTAGGGATTGTGATGGCAGGCATTTTGTTCTATCAGTATTTTAAGAAGAAGCAGGGATTACGATTTGAAAATACATTCTATTTCCTGTTTTTCTACGCAATGTTTGTAGCGATGTCTGCTCTGTTTTCCAGTTATAAATATTGGGTTGTAAGAGGTTCCTACGAATTATTTGAGCCGGTATGGGTTGTGTTTGTGTATATTTTATTATGCTACTATACGTATCACTTTGTACAGGAAGAGCAGCAGGTCAAGTTTATTCTGTGCGGTGCAGGAATCGGAATGGCGGTGGTAACACTGATCGGTGTATTCCAGTATTTTGGAATGGATTTCTTCAAGACGGGATTTGGAAAGCACTTGATCACAAATCCAAGTTGGTGGGATAACCTTGACAGTTTGAGTTTTAATATGTTGGAAGGAACTTCTTATACAACATTGTATAATCCGAACTTCCTGTCATTTTATTTTGGAATGCTGATTCCCCTGCTTGTGTGTGTGTTTATTGCAGCAAAAAAGGCATGGCAGCGTGTTTTAATTATTGTTGCAGAGGTGCTTTGCCTGATTTGCCTAAAGGGAAGCAGAAGTGATACCGGTTGGATGGCCCTTGTCGTTGGTGGTGTAATTCTGGCACTTGTATTACTGAGCCGCAAAAAGAAAGCATTCTGTGTTGCGTTGGCAATTATGTTGATTGGTGGAGTTGCAGCAGTTGCGGTTGGAAGCAAGACAGACGTGGGAATCCAGATCAAGAATACAATCGTTGGAACCTTTCGCATTGATGATCGCTATGCAGTTCGTGATATCGACACTGGAACGGATAGTGTAATGTTGAATGTCCGTGGAAATAAGATGTATGTTTCTTATACGACTGATGAAAGCGGTGTTATCGTGCCGAATTGCACGGATGAAAATGGGCAGACACTCGAACTCGCTATGACAGATGCTGATAATCAGATTTATGTGATTAATGATGAGCGATTTGCAGGTGGATCAATTCAGCCAATCTTATTGGGCGATGATAATATTCCAGCAATATCCGTTACTTATGATGGCATTGCATGGGATTTCGTTGAGACCCAGGAAGCGGGATACTGCTATTTGAATAAGGCTGGTAAGCTGGTTAAGTGGGAGCAGATTAAGAATGCAAAGCTTTTGAATGAAGATGCGATGAGTTATCGAGGTCATATGTGGAATGTGACGATTCCGCTTCTTGGAAAGCATGTATTGATCGGTTCCGGTGCCAATACTTATATGTTTGAGTACCCGCAAGATGATTATTTGGGGCAGGCATATATCTATGGATTTAACAGTTATGAAGTAAAAGCACATTGCTGGTATCTGCAGCAGTGGGTGGAGAGTGGTTTGATTGGAACACTTGCGTTACTTATTTTTATGGCGTGGTATGCGGTGCAGTCTATTCGAATCTATCGTCGTGTGGATCTGCATGAGAGTCTGAGCTGGATCGGATTCGGCTTATTTGCAGCAGTACTTGTATATCTGATCGCAGGTATTGCGAATGATTCGAACGTCTGTACAGCACCGGTATTCTGGGGAATGCTTGGCTTGGGAATGGCAACGAATCGTATGCTTGTAGAGAAAGAGAAGCTTTTTGTCAAAGATGTGGTTACGACAGTTGGTGAAGAGGGACAGACCGAGACATTGGCAGTTGATTCGAACAAGAAAGTCATGAAAGAGGATGAGGCTGTTGCGGTGAAACCAAAGCAGACATCGAATAAGAAACAGTCCAGAAAGCAACGAAAAAATCAAAAGAAATAACATTGTGATTGAGAAGAGAGTGTTGGCTCTCTTCTCATTTGCTTTATAGATGAAATGAATTCCGAGGATGCTTAGCAGTGAGGATGGCGCGTTGCTTCGATGTGGTGACATGGGTATAGATTTCTGTGATATGAATCGAACTGTGACCAAGCATTTCTTGAATATAACGGATATCAACGTCTGCTTCTAAGAGACTGGTTGCAAATGTGTGTCGGAACATATGAGGAGTAATATGTTGGTCGATAGAGGCAAGTGTAGTATATTTTGTTATCATACGACGTACAGCCTGATCGGATAGTGCGGCACCATTCTGTGTAGCAAAGAAATGGCTACAGACTTGAATCTGAGGAAGGTAATTATTATGATATTCTATCAGAATTTGTAATACATCCTTATTTCCAATTTGAACAATCCGCTCTTTGGAGCCTTTTCCGTAGATTAGAATTGTGCCGTCATACAAGTCGACATCAGTGTCCCGCAGCGCACACAATTCCGAAATACGTATTCCGGTAGCAAAAAGCAGTTCGATAACGGCAATATCTTGTAACGCTTTTTTCTTTTGATAATCCGTCTTTGCACAGGCGCGCTGCTGATATATAGTGGATAGGAATATTTCAATCGTATGTAAGGGGATGGTTTTTGGTAAAATTACGGGTTCACGAAATTTTATCTGTATTTTATTAAATGGATTCGTAGAAATGCTTTCCTTATATTCCAAATAGTGAAACAGTGCTTTGATAGAAGCAATTTTCCGTTTGACCGTTTTCGGCTTGTATTCCTGGTGCAGGGCACTTATGTATTCTTCCAACATATCCGGTGTGATATCGGAGATGTTCCGATCGAAAAAATGATTTTGAAACTGTTTAAGGTCGATACGATAGGCTTTAATGGTTTTGGCATCCAGGCGCTTCTGATCCTGACAATATTCCAGATAGATGTCGATCTGTGTTTGTAAATTATTCATGGGTTCTCCTTTGTGTATTATGCTTATTTGTTTGAATTATATGGTACATGATATGATGATAAATTGGCAGATATGGCAAAGGATAGAAAAACAAAATTTTCACCCTAGTGCAATAAAACTATTTCAATGATTTATAAAAACCTCTTCTTGGGAGAACAAGCGTTCTTCTATCTAATATAATTGTATTAAATTTGAGTTGTAGAAAGGGAGTTCGTATCGCATATACGGATCTCTTGAGTCTGAGTGCCGGTGGATGTATATTGTTAAATTCACGGCGTATGCTATAATAAGATTATAAAAATACTATTATTTTATTAGTAGCTTACAGTTACTTTGTTTTGATTAGGGACATTCCCTTGAGAATTATCAGGGAATGTTGGATCACTTTCCCTGTTCATATAGATAATTAAAAATCTGCTATTACGCATGGAAAGAGAGGAACGAAAGGTAATGGGTTCAGGAAAGGTAGCTATTACCCCTCAAAGAAAAAGAGGAAAAAGTCAAAGACCTTCGCCCAATAATGTACTTTACCATGTGCAATTACTTAAAAGGATCATCTCAAATGAGGTGATCCTTTTTCTGTGCAAACTATTCCACATTGCTCATGTCCTTTTGGACCTATTTTCCACAAAATTCAATGCAATAGGTTTGTTGCGTTGACCTTGACAATTACCAAGATAATTGAAAATGGGCTTGGAGCAAAAAGATATCTTTCCAATTTTTAGACGGAATGCTATAATATATGAGATACAGGAACGCAATCTTTCCGTTGAGGAGTTTGAGAAGAAAGTAGTTCTTGTAGGGGATCGGGTACCGAAGGAAGATAGAAATCAATTTTGAATATTTTTCTTGTTGGTGGGATAAGAGATAAGGGGTAGTATTTGTAGGTTAATAAATAGTTATCTATCAGTCCAAGATAAAAAGGGATGGTTCTTTATGAGCAAGAGTAAATTCTATTTACAAATAGCCAGTGCAGTGGGACTTACCATAATTGGGGTATTATTTTTTGTGGCTACTATATATTTTTTATATGAAAAGGATCTAGGAAATGCTGGTGTATTTGCAACATTAATATGTATACCACTTGGATTTGTACCTACACTTTGGAACGGGATAATTAAGGAAATAAAAAAAAGCACTTTTGTTGAACAATATTTAAATGATGAACATTTTGTGGATCGTGAAAATGAATATGCAACCCTATTCAATCTTATAAATAATAATGCTGGGATTATATACATCAAAGGTAAAATGGGAATGGGTAAAACTGTATTTATGAGAATGTCGTGTGATAGAATTAACTTTATTCACAAGAAAAAATGGAAGTCTTATACCGCTTTTTATTTTAATAACAACCATAAAAAAATCATTAAGCAGGCAATCTCAAATAAATATTGTGGAAATCCTAATGCTTCTATAAAAGCTATTAGCGACCAGCTTAATAGTGTAACATTTCAAAAAAATACTATTTTATTCATTGATGATATTTATGAAAATGATTTACTTGAATGTATTGAATTTTCTAAAGCATTTATTAAATGTAACAAGAGTAATCAAGTGGTAATTGCGGTAGATAGTTATGACGATGATTCTCATATATGTCCAAGCGAATTTGGTGAAAAAGAAATAGAACTGCTTGCCAATAGCTATAATACAAAACTAGCCAAAAAGAAACGGCTTGAAATCTCAGAATTATCAAATGGGTATCCGGTTTATGCACGTTACAGTGTTGAAGCATATACAAAGGGAATTAATATTTTAGATTATGGAAGTCTAGAATTTTATCTTGAAGAATTAATTTGTTCGTTGAATAATTTAGAAAAAATTTCTTTATCATTAATAATATGTCTTAGTCAAATGTTACAAGAAGGAATAGGGGTAAAAGTAATATATGGAATAGACAGTAGAATAACGCGACCTGTAATAAAACGATTAACAACATTTTCATTAATAAACTTACATAATGATAAAATATACACTGATAAATTGATTTCTCTAAAGTCTATGGATTTTTTATCAGAGTACAAAAATGAAAGTTATTATCAAATTTATATGTATTATAAAGACTTACCAGCTGATTCATATATTGCTTTATTTGCAGCTTTAAAATCAAATTTCAAATTTGACATAGACCTAATAAAAGCGTTATTACATAAACAATATATAGACAATAATTTCTATTTATTGATTGATATTGGAGAATTAGAATTTAAAGGACAAATAAATCCTTATATACGTGAAGACAAGGAGTGTTGGATATATGTTAGATATTATTATCTGAAATCCCTTCTTGAATTAGGTCTATATGACAAGGCAAGAGAAGTTATTGACAAATTTGATAATCAATTTAACCTTCTGAATGTGAATAAAGATATAGATTTTGAATATCAGTATTTACTAATAGACTTGGACCATCTTACAAACCATTTGAAAGATGCAGTTACTTTGTCAAAAATCTTACTAGAAAAAGCACTATCTATAGAGCAAAAAGCTAGATGCCAATATTTATATGCACATTGTTTGAGGCATATTGGAGAAGATTTAAATAAGGCTTTTTCTGTTTTTTCGGATTTAGAAAGTTCTGATGATTATAAAGATGATAAGATAAGAATACGCTCAATTTATTCAGCGGCATCAATAAAAATGTTTCAGGGGGATACAAATTACAATTATAAAGGAGCCTTTGAAACAATAGATGAGATTATATGTTGTGATCCTAAAAATGATGTATGGAAACCTTATGTAATAAGACATAAAGCAATATATGCATATAAAATATGCAAAAATTTTGGTAAGGCAGAAAAACTCCTTCGACAAGCAATAAGCTTATTAGAAATCACTTCTTTACGCATTAAGTATGATATATATTTTGAATTAGGCGAGATATATAGGATGCATGCTAAAAATGCTGATAATTATGATAGGAGTCTTGCTTCCTATTTAGAAGCTGAGCAGTTTGCCACAAGAGTGCATGACTATAATTTACAAACTAGTTCTCAACTTGGAATAATGTTATTAAATATAAAATATGGACAAAATATAGATACAGGTCTTTTAAAAACAATTATTACAGAGACGCATAAGATTAATTTGATTATTAACTATAATTATGCGCTGTATGTTAAATATGTTATTACCAATGAGCCTATTCCAAAAGAATTGATATTATACTGGGAGAAGATGCAATACTCAGATTTGCTTTCGTTTTCTTTTAAGAGCAAATCTGAGAAATGTGAGATTAAATTAACTGTTATGTAATTTCACATATAACATATCAAAATAATTCTCATCAAATGTATAGCAAATTCTCTTGCTCGCTGAAATTGCATTTATTTTGCTAGAGATATCCTGCGAGAAATGCTCTGTATCCCGGATATCTCTTAATATTTCAGCGATAGCATTCATTTCTTTTTCGCTCCATCCATATCTTGTGATTTCCTGTGTGCCTATACGTAATCCACAAGTTTTATATAATTTTTTATTTCTAACATTAATGCTTATACCATAATCTAGACATTTGTCATAAAATTCTCTTGCATCACTTTCCAACATAGAAACAAAAATCTGATGAGTATACGTATATTTATCTGAGACTTTGATAATATCAAAATTGTAATTTACAAGTGCTCCTGCTAGATGGTTTGCATTATTGACAATTGAAAGGCAATATTGTTTACCGTATATTTCCAATTCCATTAACGATAAAATCAAGCTCAGTATATGGTGCAATTGGCTATTTCTCAAATAATCTGGATTTATTAATGTATCAAATTTGTTTGCCAAATCTAAATTGTTAGTCATAATAAGACCACAAGTAGGACCAGGTAATGTTTTATGTGTAGCACCCATTAAAATAAATTTTTGTTTGTCTGTGAACCAACGCAGGGGATTCTCTATTGTATCTGTTGCTATCAATCCTAGTATTTGTGTTGCATCAAATATTAAAATACATTCTTCTGGTAAATCAATTTTATTTAATTGAGGCAGAACTAAAATATCTGAAAGACATACTAATATGCCGTTAATTTTTTGTTCCTTTAAAATTTTATTTATTTCATCATAATCAAAGTCGTATATCTCGTAATTGAAAGGCAGTTCTATGGTGCTAATCCCTAGCCTGTGGCAGATTTTAGGCATAGAACCATGGCCGCCACAATCTTCAGAAGAAATCAGAATAGTATCACCAGAGGAAAATAAACTCATTAGTAATGTCATAACAGCATTAACCCCAGATAAAGTTCTGGCATCAGCATATTTGCAACCATATAAATTATTGCATTGCAGAGATAACAACTCATAGATTTTATACAAATTTTTACTTCCAACAAAGTTACTATCTTGTTGATAGTTCATTATTCCACCCATAATATACTTTTCTTGAAGAAATGTATCTAAAGGAATTTTGCTAAATGGAGATATTACATTCTCTGCAGCACAAAGTGGCAATAATTTATTCTCCTGTTCAGAAAGTTCTGTGCATATGTTTACTAAGTCATCAAAATACACTGGTTTCATACTATGTATTCCCTCCGTAAAAATTGATGGATAACTATTTATTATCCATCACCCATCCCACCTATGCTATAATGTGAATATCAGCTATCTGACAATTTGTTTCAAAGAAAGCAGGTGAGCGTATGAAGAACGAAGAGTTTCAAGAGTCTGTAACAGATATCGTTTTGGAACCGATTAAGGCGATTCCAAAGAAAGTAATTGAGAATATATGGGACAAAAAGCAACTTGAGGAAAGGTTTATTAATGCCGGAAGATGGGTTATTAATTATGAACGAGACGGAACAGAAGAATCGGAATTAAGAAGCATTGCTTTCTGTGAAGAAAATATGCGCGCCATTGCCGATTATATGTATCATCAAGATCAGTTTCGGTGGTTTGAAGTTTTACAACAGGCAATTCATGCACACTTGAAAGAGCATGGTATGTCTGCTCGAAATCAGCAAAACTGTGAGAAACATTTTCTTGAAATAATAGGGAAATGTATGAGAGAGCGGCATCCGGTTACGGTAGAGCGTAGTATGCAGCAGGAAACCGTGAATGGGGTTCGTATGATGAATGCACAAAATTCTCAGGTGTTACAACTGGTTATGGAGAACAATGAGCTCCTGCGGAGTTACCATAATGCGGAGAAAGAAAAGCGACAACACAAACGTCAGGAGAACTCCGAAAGTCAACACAGATCTAAGGATAAGAAATGGACACTTGCGCATGTACATGTAGAGGGACTGTTTGCTCCAAAGGAGAAACGGAGGGAGGAGATTAGCAAGCTGACTGTAATATGGGCTGGCGAGAGGGAAAGATATCCGGGATGGTATATTCCTCCATATGAAGTATGTCAGGAACTTGGTGTGTATACCAACGAGACAGGTCTGTTGCAAAGTGAAGAATTTGTTGCGGCTGACAAAATGTTCGCATTTGTTTATGAATTGGTATGGCGGTATGAAACCTGCATGCATTGCTATTCTTCCTATGAGATTCACAATATTTATAAAATATGGAATGCGTATGAAGATAAAGAACCAAGAATAAAGGAATGGTTTTATGTAGGTCAGGCGTTATTGCGGGTGTTTCGTGAGAATGGTGATTATGCCAAGTGGGAAATCGTATATGATCAATTGAAGCCTTATGAGAAAGTGGGGGTTAATGGAAAAATTGATCTACAGTTGGAAAAACTAAAATATGAATATCATCGCTTGAATATTCCAGCCATGCGTATCGCTCTTGCAAAGTGTAACCCACAAAAAGAACATTATGAGCAGAGATTGCAGATATTGGGAATCCGCGTGGAATTAGACGAAACGGAATCTGTGCTTGTAGATTTGGAACAATTGATGGAGGAACTTCAGAACGTACAAGCAGACGATGAAAAGAGCTCTTTGTATTACAGATCGCTTGAGGCGAGTGTGTTGCAATTGTATTCTCTTTGTACGCAGGGCGTTTGGGATGATTATGGAGCGTATGAGCAACATTTGGGAGATATTGCAGAGATTGAAGAAAAAATTGAAAGTAAAAAAGAGTTGTTTGATTGGGATAGTTGGATAAGTTCGGTAAAGAATGCGTTGCTTAACTGGCATGTAAAGAAATATGAGCAGAAGGAAGCTTTTGAACTGGATCGAGAAATCTACACATTTATGTCCGCAGTGAATGAATGCGAATCGGCATACTGGTTTTATCGAATGCTGGAGAAACTAGCGTTACCGCTGCAATGTGGTCTTGTGACTCTGTTGGGAAATATGGAACAACCATGGATTGAAGCAATCGCAGACCAGATGGAGATGCTAGGTCTCTTCCTGTTGTGCAGAGAATCGAGAAGCAGTGTCATTAAAACCTTGGTGGATCGAAAGTTCCTTGGATCATTAAGTGTGGATAAGCTTGAAAATATGGTCGGCTTGTTGATTCACGCATTGGCAAAAAATATTGAGGAGATGGACGCGCAGGAGCGGCCGCATGCGGGCGGAATTCTCTCACGGATACGGGAAAATGTTCCGGAATTGCTGATTCGGTTTATGAGCCGGTGCCCGGAAAATCAACAGGAGAATGCACTTTTACTATTAAAATCGCTGATGGAGGATGAAAAACTATCTAATTTCTTCGCGATGAAACCTTTATGTGTTGCAATATTACAAAATGTGTCTGAAAAGAAAAAGGCACAGATGCTGGATATTATGATGCAGACGAAAATCATAGAGCATAGGGGAATCGGTGGACATGAAGATGGAATCGACATTTTTGCATGCTATTTTAGGAAAGAAGATATCGGACCGTTGCAGAAGGAGTGTAATGTAAAGCGGGAAACCATCGAATGGCTTTTGCAAATTCCGGAACAGGCCGGGTATGAGTATCAGACAAAGGTGTGGCGACTTGAGACGTTGGATCGTCTGGGATTACTTGATGAAGAGCAATATAAGAAGTACGCAACATTGGTATGGAATTTTGTAGATGAGAAGACTGGCTTGCCGCAATTAACGAATGTACACATATTTGTATACGAAGTGCTGCCTTATATTGATGCCCATATTCCGTCAAAATCTGTAAAGCAGTGGTTTCTTTTGAATCATTTAGAGACGCAATTCAAGGACGAAGATGGTGTGAAAGGCACAATGGGAGAAATACCATATCTCGACGAACTAATCCTGTTGTGTGATAATGTACCAAAGAATTATTGGACGAAGAAAGAGACAAGGCAACTCGTTCAGGAAATCGTGGACTATTGGAATGTATTGCGGGAGAAGATGGAGGATCAGAAGCATAGAGCCTGGGCGCAAGAGGAATATCTGAATCGTGCAAGAAAAATGAAACGCACAGCAGCTGCCATCTGCCGGAATAGTGAAACATCCAAGGAGAGTCGAAAAGAATTACGGCGAATGATTACGGAAATGCAGCAGTGGAACATTTCTACGAAGGAGTTGGAAGTACAGGTTACAGAAGATGATGCGTTAACAGAGCGAATCTGTGATCAAATGTTGTCTTCGGATGATGGGCAGAGTGTGGATGCAATTGTAGGCGCGTATCATTTTATTGTGGCTCATCCGCAGGAAAAAAGTTCGCAGAAGTTATTGAATGAGATGATGAGAATTCTGCGTTATCGCAAGATGCCTGGACTTGTATCTGCTGTGTACATTTTTCACAATTTATTATATGGAAAATGCAAGATTATGCAGAAGAAGAACCTTAGCTCGTTAGACGCCTGTCTATTGATTCTGGCGGATTCCCTACAGGTATCAGAAGCGTGTGGAGAGGAATATAGGGAGATATTGCATGTGCGTAAGGCTTGTATGGGAGTGGCTTTCCAAATGTATCAGAGGGAAGAGGTGCGGTGTGGTGCAGGTGTTCAAAGATGGAAACAGATCGCAGAGGATGACGCAGAACTCAACGAGATCAAACATGAGTGGGTATGGTAAAGTGTAACTGTCTGAAATATTGCAATATCGCAAAAAATACAGTATGATACCAATGTGTGGAAAGATTTCATCACAACAAAAGAAAATAAGAAAGTAAGAGTATCAAATAATATGTTACAAAAGAACGAAATCGGAAACGAGAAAGCCAAGTATATCAGAATTGCAGTCTTAGTGATCTATGACATGATCGCCATCTTTCTGGCAGAAGTACTGTCGATCTGGACGCGATTTGATTTCAGCCTGAAAAACGAGCAGGGAATTCCTTATCTGGAGACAGCGATGCAGTATCTGTGGATCAATATTGTAATTACATTGATCATCTTTGTGATCATGCATCTGTACAATAGTCTGTGGCAGTATGCGAGCGTGCAGGAGCTGCTTAATGTTGTGATTGCATGTTTGCTGAGTGCTGCATTACAGTCGTTGGGGCTGCATATGTTACAGTGGAGTATGCCGCGTTCCTATTATATTCTGTATTTCTTCTTCCTGCTTGCGATGATCGCGGGAAGCCGGTTCGTGTATCGTGCGCTTCGCATCATTCGACATAATTATATTGGAGAGATTATTGGTCATGCAGTACCTACAATGATTATCGGAGCGGGAGACAGTGCGTATTTTCTGATCAAAAACATGGCCAGCAGCAATCAGATCCGAAATAAGGTTGTCTGTGTGATGGATGCGGACAAGAATAAGATCGGAAGCAAGATTCTTGGAGCTCCAATCGTTGGTGATGATAGCAAGATCCCGTGGGCAGTGGAGAAATTTGGCGTACAGGAAATCTTTATCGCAATTCCAAATCTTCCGGGGGCGCGGAAGAAAGCAATTCTCGAACTGTGCAAGAATACCGGATGCAGGATCAAGATTCTGCCGAGTATGGCACAGATTGTGAATGATGAAGTAAGCGTATCGAATTTCCGAGAAGTGGAAATCGAGGATCTGCTCGGTCGTGAGCCGGTCAAGACGAATCTGGATGAAGTCATGGGTTATATTGCCGGAAAAGTCGTGCTTGTAACTGGAGGCGGTGGATCTATCGGAAGCGAGTTGTGCAGACAAATCGCTGCACATCACCCGAAGCAGCTGATCATCCTGGATATCTACGAGAATACAACGTATAGCCTGCAGCTTGAGCTGCAGAAGAAGTTCCCGAATCTGCATCTTACGGTGCTGATCGGTTCAGTGCGCAATACGCACCGCGTGGATAGCATCTTTGAAGACTATCATCCAGAGATTGTGTTCCATGCAGCAGCGCACAAGCATGTACCGCTGATGGAAGACAGCCCGAATGAGGCTATCAAGAATAACGTATTTGGAACCTATAATGTTGCAACCGCTGCCGGAAGAACCGGAACGAAGCGTATGGTATTGATCTCTACCGATAAAGCGGTCAATCCGACCAATATCATGGGCGCATCCAAGCGTATCTGTGAGATGATCATCCAGGGAATGCAGCATCGTTTCCCGGAGACCAATTACGTTGCAGTACGTTTCGGAAATGTGCTTGGAAGTAATGGAAGTGTGATTCCTCTCTTCAAGAAGCAGATTGCAGAGGGTGGACCGGTTACAGTCACGGACAAGAATATTATCCGCTACTTTATGACAATTCCGGAAGCGGTATCGCTTGTATTACAGGCAGGAGCATACGCCAGGGGAGGAGAGATTTTTGTTCTTGATATGGGTGAACCTGTCAAGATTGACGATATGGCAAGAAATCTGATCCGGTTGTCCGGATATGAGCCGGATGTGGACATACCGATCGTATATACCGGACTCAGACCGGGGGAGAAGATGTTTGAAGAATGCCTGAAGGAAGAGGAGGGATTGCAGAAGACTGCCAATGACCTCATCTTCATCGGGAAACCGATTGATTTTGACAGGGAGGAATTCTTTGAGCAGCTGGTAGATTTGAAGAAGACTGCGTATGAGGATGATCCGCAGATGAAGCTGGTTGTGGAAAGATTAGTGCCGTCTTATCGGGCGGAGAAATAGTTGATAAGTTTGGAATAAAAAGGGTATAATGAGTCTAGATAAAAAGTGACTTAAATTGGAGGTTGTGAATGAATCGTTGGACCGTTCATGTGAAGAATTTCGGTAAGATTGAAGAAGCCAGTGTGGAAGTGGCTCCATTAACACTGTTTGTCGGGGACAATAACAGTGGAAAGAGTTATATGATGACACTGATCTACGGATTACTGAATGCTAATTTCTTCTTTGATAAATATGAATTTGATGACAAATCAGATTTGTACCTGCAATGTTGTGCATATATTGATAAATTGTTGCTTACGGAACATCAAAAGTTTTATATTTTAGAAGGCGCAGAACTACAGACTTTCCAAAAGTTGCTTAATGAGATATTAGAACGCAATAGTGCCGTTTTCTTGCGAAAATTATTTAATAAAGAAATGAGCATAGGTGCTTTGAAAATAAGTTTTTCAACAGATTTGAAATTGGAGTTCCGAATTCGAAGAGAAATAGAGAGTGAGGAGAATCCGGAAGATATTTCGATTACCTTAACTGAGAATCAAAAGAGCATTGTTTCGGGGTATGGAATCGAACTATCAAAATTTCAACATGAGAGAAACGCGTATACTTTTTTTATTTCTTATATTATGCAAAGTATGCTTCGAGGGGATTTGGGAAGTGAAAGACTAAAGCACAGAATCTATTTTCCAACAGCACGTACTGGATTTATGCTCACATACAAGACTTTGGTAGGGACTGCGATGCAGGATAAATTCACATTGGATGAAAATGAGAAGAATCTTCTTACCAGGCCAACAAGCGACTTTTTACGAGATTTGAGTAGTATGAATACGATGAGACCACGAGAAAAGTTTCAAGAAGTATTAGACTTTATTGAAAGTCATCTTATTGCTGGGAATATCAGTGTATCAGATACGCCAACACAGGATTTTGTATATACGCCAGCTGGGACAAAGCAGAAGTTGCCACTATACGTGACATCTGGAGTAGTTACTGAGATGACGCCTCTTGTACTATTCTTAAAGTATACAAATCCGGGAGCTCTTTTAATTGAAGAACCAGAGATCTCGTTACATCCGCAGCTTCAGTGGCAATATGCGCGAGTCTTGATTCGGCTTTCAAATATGGGATTGCCTATTTTTGTTACGACTCATAGCGATCTTATAGTACAACATGTTAACAATATGATTAAGGCGAATGAAATGAAGAACAAAGCGGCATTTTTGAAAGAGTCTGAGTATGCCGAGGAAGATCTGCTGAGTCGAGATAATATTCAAGTATATCAATTTGATGTACAGGAAAATCATAAGACAAAGATACAGCAGCTACCTTGTGGAGATTACGGATTCGAAGCAATGACATTTTATGACACATTACAGAAGATGAGTGAAGAGATTGATCGAATCGAGGATGAGGACTAGGAATGTTTGAGGAGAAGGTACAGAAGAGATTGCAACTTCTAGATAGTGGAGCAGATTCAAATAAGTTAGTCGAATTTGCGGAGCGTGAAATACACTTACTAGAAGTTGAGGAGGGGCAGGCTGACTTAACTGTATTATTGAGTTCACCATGCATATTGTTCAAAAAACTGGAAGACAATGGATTACCATATTTTAAAAACAGAAAATGTGCAGATTATGTATTGTTTGAAAAGAAAGATGATAATTGGTTTGTACATATTTTTGAACTAAAAAGGACTGTGAAATCTAAATCATGGGGACATATTAAATTCCAATTCTCTGGAGCATTACAGAATGCATATGCTTTGGCGGGTGTTCTTGGAATTGAAATTCATATGGACAAGGTGAAAACATATACGGTATATCGGAACGACAAATTGAGAGATGCTTCTAATCCAGCAAAAATCCGATATCAAATTCAGACGAAACAGGGAAATGCAGAATCACCTGAGCAACGAGAATGGAATAGCAATACGGTGGAAATTGATTTTATAGAAAAAGTTCGTTTGGAGCATCGTAAAGTACAACTGAATATTGAGACTGGTGTGGGACGGTGTCAACTGGCATAAGGGTCACATGAATCAATATTATAACATTGCAAAAAGATGCAATGGAATGTCTTTAGTCAAGGACTCTATGGTCTGTTGAGAACAATTGATTGGAAAGAAAAAAATGGTGAGGCAATAACAATAATGATTGGTTAAGTATAAATTGAATCGGATATGTGATAGAACGAAATCCGCTACAGAATGTTGACATTGTGTAGCGGATTTTGCTATACAGGGGGGATTTGACATGGAGGAAACGAAAAATTTATGTATCTACACCAACAAAGATGATACACAGGCACATTTCAAGAATCAGGAGCACATCATTCCGGCATGTATCGGTGGGATGAAGAAGCTTCCGAAGGGATATGTCTCGGATGAAGTGAACACATTATTTTCGGGATTGGAATTGAAACTGGCAAGAAATTCGCCGATTACGCTTGTGCGTATGTTTGTCGGGCCGGGAAAACGCGGAAGCCATAATCCGAAGCGAAGGGGCGGAGCCAGCAAGATCGTATCGGTGATGCAGTCAAATGAAACCGGTGAGTACAGCCTTGGGTATATGCGTGTTGGAGTTCCGATTACCATTGATCAGATTCATATGGTATATTTGGAAGGTGGAAAGCGTCAGACCTCATTTCGTTTTGATACGGAAACTGTGGATGAGGATCATTTTCAAGAACGTGTCGCAGAGTGGATACATGAATTGGCAGAATTTGATGGTCAGGCAACGATACTGCAGAAGAAAGAAATGCCGGAAAATGAGGTTATATTGGGCAAAGAAAGCGGCCGATGGTATCTGGCTACGTCTACAGACAAAGAAGAAGTGTTAAAAGAGGAACTGATGAAGGATCTACGATTGTTAGGCGCTGCGAATGAGAAGGGACTGTTGAATACGTCGAATGCAGATGCGCAGGAAAATGAGTCCTCTGGTATAGTGGACATGCAAATGCCTCATAAAGGAAGGAACCATGTTACATCTGATATACGGCAGGAAATCGATTTATATGCATATTATCGCGTGGTTGCAAAGATCGCCTTCAACTGTCTTGCGGAAGTCAGAGGCAGGGAATATGTCATGCAGCAGAAATTTGATCCTATTCGGGAAGCGATCCTTACCGGAAAAGATATTGAACAGATGGTAATGATGCCGGGGAAGGAGAATTCACATGCAGATGTATTAAATAAATTAGAAAATGCAAAAGGCTTTGGAGTGTGGAGGCATATGATATGCATCACACGGATTCCGAATGGTCTGGTAGCGGAAGTGATGCTGTATGGAGACGCAAACCCAATGTTTGTAGTGCTATCGGAGGTGGATTGCCGCGACTTCGGTGAAATGGATGGATATGTATGCGACTGGGAGAATAGGAGAGAGATGCGGTTCCTTGATTATCTTAGGGAGATAACACGCGAAGATCGCGAACCGTATGAGTGGGATGAAGAGGAAGAATAACCAATGCAATGTGAAAAAAGCAGGGGGAATCGGCGATAAATGACAAAACGAGTCGAAAAACGGAAAAAGTGGATATAAATGTATATATATGGTATAATTACTTAGTTTGAGATAATAGAACTTGAACAACAATTTTCGGTAGAGAAAAGAGGAAATCGCTTGTTTAACTTTGATCAGAAACGAGAAGCATTTGAAAATAAAGTATGGCTCAGTTCACCGACAATGCATGGATCGGAGCTTGAATACATAAAAGAGGCATATGAAACCAACTGGATGTCAACGGTTGGTGCGAATATCAACGAAGTGGAGAAGCTGGCTTGTGAAAAAGTAGGATGTAAATATGCGGTAGCTTTATCCGCAGGTACAGCGGCACTTCATATGGCAGTGAAGCTGGCTGGGCTGGATGCGTATGGCATACCGGACGTGGGACATGGCACATTAGAAGGCAAGAAAGTATTTTGTTCGGATATGACTTTTGATGCAACGGTCAATCCGGTCGTTTATGAAGATGGAGTTCCGGTATTTATCGATGCGGAATATGATACTTGGAACATGGACCCGGTAGCATTGGAGAAAGCATTTGCGATGTATCCGGAGGTAAAGGTGGTTGTCACAGCACATCTGTATGGCACACCGGGAAAAGTCGATGAAATCAGGAAAGTATGTGATGCGCACGGTGCAATACTGATCGAAGATGCGGCGGAATCGCTTGGCGCAACTTATAAAGGCAAACAGACCGGTCAGTTTGGAATGTATAATGCCATCTCATTCAATGGAAATAAGATCATAACCGGTTCCGCAGGAGGAATGCTTCTTACGGATGGTGAAGAAGCGGCAAAGAAAGTGCGGAAATGGTCAACACAATCGAGAGAGAATGCACCGTGGTATCAGCATGAGGAATTGGGTTACAATTATCGCATGAGCAATGTGATCGCGGGTGTTGTAAGAGGTCAGTTCCCTTATCTAGAAGAACATATTGCGCAGAAGAAAGCAATCTATGAGCGATATAAGAAGGGATTACAGGGACTTCCGGTACATATGAATCCATATGATGCGACCAACAGCGAACCGAATTTCTGGTTAAGCTGTATGATCATCGAGCCAAGGGCTATGTGTAAGCAAGTCCGCGGCGGACTAGAAGCACTCTATATCGGTGAGGCAGGAAAGAGCTGTCCGACAGAAATTCTGGATGCGATCGCAAGTATCAATGCGGAAGGACGCCCAATCTGGAAACCGATGCACATGCAGCCGATTTATCGCATGAATGCATTTGTTACAAGAGAAGGTAACGGGAGAGCGAAAACCAATGCGTACATCAGTGGGGGATCGCTTGGAAAAGATGGAAAGCCGCTTGATGTGGGAATGGATATCTTTCATCGCGGATTGTGTCTGCCGAGTGATAATAAAATGACGGCGGAGCAGCAGGATCGAATTATAGAAGTAATTAAAGAATGTTTTGCATAGGTAGGAGTTTACGATGCAACATAAACAGGGATTTTATGAAAAATATGTAAAACGACTGGTAGACATTGTGTGTTCATTGGTTGTTCTGGCAATATTCTGGTGGTTGTACATAATTCTGGCAATTCTGGTTCGTGTAAAACTAGGATCTCCGGTGCTGTTTAAACAACAAAGACCGGGAAAAAATGAAAGAATTTTTAATATGTATAAGTTTCGTACAATGACGGATGCAAGAGATGAAAAAGGAAATTTGTTACCAGATGAGATTCGACTGACAAGGTTTGGAAAAGCACTTCGGGCAACCTCTTTGGATGAATTGCCAGAGATTTTCAATATTCTGAAAGGTGATATGAGCCTCATTGGTCCGAGACCATTGCTGGTAAAGTATTTGCCCAGATATAATGAAGAACAGCATCACAGGCATGATGTCAGACCGGGACTTACCGGATATGCGCAGGCGCATGGGAGAAATGCGGTATCATGGGAAGAAAAGTTCGCAATGGATGTATGGTATGTAAATCATGTTTCGATGAAAACGGATATTAAAGTTATTTTGGATACTATAAAAACTGTGGTGAAAAAAGAAGGGATTTCATCGGACACATCGGTAACGATGGAAGAGTTTATGGGAAGCAAGTAAATGAAAAAATTGGCTATTATAGGTGCCAGCGGGCATGGAAAAGTGATTGCTGATATTGCTGTCAAAAACGGATATGAAGAAATAGTATTTCTGGATGATAATCCTGAATTAAAAGAATGTGCTGGATTTCCAGTTGCGGGAACATCAGAAGATGCAGCAAAATATCCAGATTATGATATTATTGTTGCGATAGGGAATGCCTCTATTCGCAAGAAAATGCAACAAAAAGTAGGAGAAGACAGACTGACAACTTTGATTCATCCTCAATCGGTAATCAGCAGAAGAGTTACAATTGGAAAAGGTACTGTGGTTATGGCAGGCGCGATAATTAACTCTGATACAAATATTGGAGAGGGATGCATCATAAATACTGGTGCATCCGTTGACCATGATTGTAATATTGGAGACTTTGTACATGTTTCGGTAGGAGCACATGTTGCAGGCACTGTAATCATTGGAAATGGAACTTGGATCGGTGCAGGAGCTACAGTGAGTAACAATATTGAGATATACGGTGAGTGCATGATCGGTGCTGGTGCAGTGGTAGTAAGGAATATAAGGAAGAAAGGAACTTATATAGGAGTTCCAGCTATAGAGTTACACAAGGAGAAGAAAAGTTGCGGATATTAATACTGGCAAATAATGATGTTGGATTATATAAGTTTCGAAAAGAGCTTATTGAAGAACTTCTTAAAAAGAATATAGTATACATTTCGTTGCCATATGGTAATTTTGTAAATGATCTATGTGATATGGGGTGTAAATTTATTGATACTCCAATGGAAAGAAGGGGAATGAATCCTTTCAAAGATGTGAAACTATTAATAGCATATTTCAAAATGGTTAGGAAACATAAGCCGGATCTTGTAATTACATATACCATTAAACCTAATGTATATGGAGGAATGAGTTGTAGGTTGTTAAAAATTCCATATGCAATGAATATAACAGGATTAGGTACTGCATTTGAACAAGATGGTATATTAAAAGCGCTAGTAATCAAAATGTATCATATCGCATGCAAAAAGGCAAAAGTTGTTTTTTTTGAAAATGAGGAGAATAGACAACTTTTTATCAAGGAACATATTGTTGATGAGGAAAGAACACATAAGTTAAATGGTGCAGGGGTTAATTTAGAAGAGTATCAGGTGATGGAATATCCAACCGAACAGAAAATCCATTTCCTGTTTATGGGACGTATTATGAAAGAAAAAGGAATTGAAGAGTTGTTTGAGGCAATGAGAAAACTAATTGATGATGGAATGGATTGTTGTCTTGATGTATTGGGTGAATCTGAGGAAGATTATAAGGCGTTGATTACGCAATATGAAAATGAAGGGTGGCTGCATTATTATGGATATCAAAAAGATGTAAACAATTTTATTAAACAGTGTCATTGTTTTGTTCTTCCTTCATGGCATGAGGGAATGGCAAATACAAATTTGGAGTGTGCTGCTTCTGGAAGGCCAGTTATAACGAGTGATATTCCTGGGTGCATGGAAGCTGTTATTGATGGTAAATCTGGTTTTTTAGTAAAAAAGAAGGCGACAGATAGTTTATATGGAATGATGAAAAAATTTGTAAATCTTTCGTATGAAACAAGAAAGAAAATGGGATTGGTCGGAAGAAATTATATGGAAAACAAATTTGATAAAAGAAAGGTTGTAGCAGAGACTATGAACTGCTTAATAGAAGAGGTTGTATGATAAAAAAAGGTTATTTGGTCATATCTTTAGATTTTGAGTTATTATGGGGAATGAAGGACAAATCTAATTGTGAAGAATATAAAGAAAATGTAATAAACGCACGGTATGCTATTCCTCAAATTATAGAAATGTTTGAAAAGTATAATATCCATGCCACATGGGCAACAGTGGGCTTGATTATGAATAAAACTAAAGAGGAACTCTTACAAAATATACCACCAATTGTTCCTAAGTATAAAAATAAAAAGTATTCGACATATGAATATTTTGATGGAATAGGAGAATCCGAGGAAACGGATCCATATCATTATGGAGAAAAAATTGTTTTATCTATAATAAAACAAAACAACCAAGAAGTGGGAACACATACATATTCTCATTATTATTGCTCAGAACTAGGTGCGGATAAAGAGAGCTTTGAAAGTGATATTAGTAAAGCAAGAAACTTAATGAGTCAAAAATATGGCTTGACCTGTAAAAGCATTGTATTTCCGAGAAATCAATATACGGATGATAGTATTGATGTTATAAAGAAACTAGGAATTTTGTGCTATAGAGGTAATCCTAAAAAAGGATATGATTCAACAAAAAAAGGATTTTTTCTGTTAGTGCAAAGAGTATTGAGATTTATAGATTCTTATATTCCGATTTATGGGGCGATAACATATCCGAATGTTAGAGTAGAAAAAGAAGTGGTGAATGTAGCGGCAAGCAGATTTTTTAGGCCATATTCAGGGAAAATGTTATTAGAATATTTGAAAATTAAAAGAATTAAAGGACAAATGAAACACGCGGCAAAACAAGGCGAGATGTTTCATTTGTGGTGGCATCCACATAATTTTGGGAAAAAAACAAATATTATGATAAATGAATTAGAGGATATTTTGAAATATTATACGGAACTAAATAGTAGATATAGTTTTGAGAGCGTAAATATGAAAGAGTACGCGGAAATATTGAAAAACTAGGAGCATTGTAGATGGAAAGACATATATGTTTTATTCATATTGGAATGGCAAGGGATGGCGCTGAAAGAGTGATTGCAAAACTTGCAAATAAGTATGCTGAAAAAGGATATAAAGTAGATATTATTGTACTTTTGTTAGATGAGTGTGGGTATGATTTGCATAAAAATGTTCATATAGAATCGTTGGTAAGAAATAATAAGCCTAGATATAAAAATATTTGCTTTTGGATAAAGAATATAAGAAAATTTATTAAAAAAACTAATCCGGAACATGTTATTTCGTTTTCTATGTATGTGAATATATTTACTATTATTTCCTGTTGGGGGTTAAAAAAAGATATACTGATATCAGAGAGAAATGATCCTTCAAGTGATGGAAGAACTAGGTTAGCATGTTGGTTGACGCAATGTCTTTATCCTTTTGCGAGTAAAATTGTTTTTCAAACGGAAAGAGCTCAAAAATGTTTCTCGGAAGATATAAAGAAAAAGAGTAGAATTATTGTGAATCCAATAGACATTACTTGTGAAGCAACAAAATTTAGCAGTAATAAGATTGTTACAATAGGGCGTCTTGAGCCACAAAAGAACCAAGAACTATTGATTCGAGCTTTTTCTAAAATCTATCATGAGTATCCTAATATGGAACTAGAAATATATGGAAAAGGTGCATTGCACGAAAAACTGTTAGGAATGGCTGTGAATTTAGGGATTGAAAAGAATGTACATTTTATGGGGAGTGTTACAGATGTTCATAGACGGATACAAGATGCTATGATGTTTGTATTATCGTCAGATTTTGAGGGGTTATCAAATGCGCTATTAGAGGCGATGCTAATGGGATTACCGTGTATATCTACTAATTGTGCGGGATCAGATGAAGTTATTAAAAATAAAGATAACGGATTGATTACAAATGTTGGCGATGAAATAGGATTATATGAAGCCATGAAATTGCTGATAGAAGATAAAGAACTTAGAATTTCAATAAGTAAAAACGCAAAATTAAGTGCACAACGATTTAGAAGTGAGATAGTTCTTAATGATTGGCTAGAATATATTGGTGATTATGAGGAATGATTATGAATGGACAGTGGTTTAGACAAAGAGTTTTTAAATTTATTCCGGATAAGGTTGCATTACAAATAGAATATTTTGCTAATTTTCATAGATTTTTTAATTCAAAAGCCCCACAAACTTATACGGAAAAAATACAATGGTTAAAATTATATAATAGGGATCCTTATTATCAAACTCTTGTTGACAAGTATGATGCCAGAAAAATTGTAGAGTCTAAAATTGGAAATCAATTTTTGATACCTCTGATAGGGGGACCGTGGGACTCATTCGATGAAATTGATTTTGAATCGTTACCAGATCAGTTTGTTTTGAAATGTACTCATGATAGTGGTGGAGTAGTTATTTGCAAAAAGAAGAGAGACTTTGACATAGAGAATGCGAAGAACTTGTTGAATCAAAGTTTAAGGAACAATTATTATTGGCAAGGGAGAGAGTGGCCATATAAGAAATTAAAACCTAGAATTATTGCTGAAAAATATATGGTGGATGAATCTGGAATCGAATTGAAAGATTATAAATTCTTTTGCTTTGATGGTAAATGCAAATTCTTATTCATAGCGACTAATCGCGGGATAGATACTCGTTTTGATTTTTATGATACTAAATTTCAACATATGAACCTAAAAAATGGGCATGAGAATTCAGAAAAAACTATTATAAAACCGTGTAACTTTGATAAAATGATAGATGTTGCGGAAAAGTTGTCTGAGGGATTACCACATGTAAGAATTGATTTGTACAACATAAATGGAAATATTTATTTTGGAGAATATACTTTATTTCATTTTAGTGGGTTAGTTCCATTTGTTCCGGATGTTTGGGATAAAAAATTTGGAGAGTTTTTAAATCTTCCAGTAAGAAAAAGGTGAAAAAATGAAAAATATTGTTTTGGCAATTCCTCGTTTAACGGGGGGAGGTGCTGAAAGGGTTGTAAGCGTATGGGCTAATGAACTTTGCGATAATGGATATCAAATTAGTATTGTACTATTTTCGCGGTCGAATAATGAATATATAGTGAATGAAAGAGTGAAGATATATTCATTGGTAGACTCGATTAGTGAATATTTTGCAATGTCAGCATTTGAAAAACTTAATGGATTAAGATCAATATTGAAGAAAATTGCGCCAGACTATATAATATCATTTTTACCAGCAATGCAGGTTTGGATGATGTTGGCATCTGTGGGGTTACAGATAAAACGTATTGAAACTATTAGAGTAAATCCGTGGAAAGTGAATACAGGCGGCAAAATTAATAGGATTGTTTGGAAAAATTGTTTTCGGACATGCTATAAAATTATTATTCAAGCAACAGGACAAGAACTATTTTTTTCAAAAAATGAGCAGAAAAAAATAGTATTAATTCCAAATCCGATAGATGAAAAATTTTTGATAAGGGCGAAACATGATATAAATCCAACACCAAATAAGTTTATTGCGGTTGGAAGAATTGATAAACAAAAAAATTATCCAATGATGATAAAGGCTTTTTTTGAAATCGCAAAAGAGAGAACTGATATAGTTTTAAAAATATATGGTGATGGCGAGAAAGAATATCTTACTGAATTAGAAAAATTAATAAAAAAATATCGGCTTACAAATAATGTCTATTTAATGGGGAGAACACCTAATATCGAGGTGGAATATCAGAAAAATGATATTTTCTTAATGAGTTCTGATTTTGAGGGATTACCCAATTCTTTAATGGAGGCTATGGCTAGTGGCTTAATTTGTATATCGACAGATTGTCAGACGGGACCGTCAGATTTGATAGAAAACGGGAAAAATGGTTATTTGGTTCCAGTTGGAGATTCGGAGCAAATGAGTAGAACGATATTTGCAATTTTACATATGTCGGAATCTGAAAGAAAAATTGTTTCAGAGAAAGCTAGAAATAAGATATTAGAATATTGCTCTAAAGAAAATTCAGTGGATAGGTTGAAAAATATTTTGTATTGATTTTTGCAAATGGATTTTGCAAAAATATTTGTTTTCTGTAATTTGGTATTGTGTGGAGAGATGATAAAAATAGAAGTATGAGAAATGTTAGATACATAAATATAAGTGATTTTTTTCCTTGTATAATAGACATAATTGTTATTTTTTGCTTACTTTTTGAATTTAGGCTAGGTTATGGGTTGACAACATCAAGGGTAGCTGTTTTATTTGCCATAGGCTACATAATTGTACATAGAGATGAGGCTTTTTTTTACAATAAAATAGGAAAGAGTAGAGCGTTTTATATCAGCTTATGTATGATAGGTATAGTATCTTGCGTTATTTTTTTTAATTATACGATGTATGATTACAATTATCCACAGGAGGTAGAGGTTGTTTTAATGTATCCTCATTATATGGTATATGTCGTATTGTATGTTTTTGTTACCGCCAATTATTATTTGGCTAGATTTAATACTTTTGAAAAATTTATTAAAGTATATGTAAGTGCAATATATATTCAGGTATTGGCTATATTTGTTGGGACGATTAATACAAATGTAAGAATTTGGTTGTATGTACATACTATTTCAAACCATAATTCGGATGGGATGCTTGAAGCCGTTAAATTGGGGTCAAGAATTTGTGGAATAGGATTGATGGCTGCTGGGGGATCCGTTATGTTGGCAACGGCTTGCTTGGCATTATTATATCTGGTAATTAATGACTGCATTAGTCAGAGATTGTTTTTTTTGATATATACCCCAGTCGTTATAGCTACGATGCTTATAGGCAGAACAGGTTTTTATGTTGAAATTATAATTCTTTTTATGTACTTTTTGATAAGTCGAAAATGGGGGATTATTATAAAAATTGGAATGGTTGGCATAGTTGGCGTGGCGGTTCTTTATTTGTTTACAATAAAATCAGGCACATCCTGGCTGTTACAATATTACAAGAAATGGATTGGTGAAATATTTGTGGCTGACAACTTGAAAGAAACCATAAGAGGTGTGCTTGGAAAAAATGTTGTAGATAAAAATACGTATAGTGCGAATTTTTTATTTGGTTCAAACATAATGAGAGGAAGTATGCCTACAGGAGGGGTTATGCTTGCTGACTCGGGATATTTACGTATGTTTAACTCGGTAGGAATTTTGGGCTGTGTATTTTATTATGGGGCGTTTTTAAATATATATTTGTATATTGCAAACAAGATTCGAAATAAAAAAAATCAAATATTTTACTTATTTTGTATCGTTTTAGCCTATGTATTGGAGTTTAAAGAACCATTTATGCTTAAGTATTTTTTCCCTGCAATTATACTTGGTATAGGAATGTTTATGTATAGAGAGGAGCAGTTTAGTGGAAGAGAGATTAGAGGGGTGTGATGGAACTGAGCTCATAAGTGTGATTGTTCCTATATATAATGTTGAGGCGTACTTGGAGAGGTGCATTGATTCTATTATTAATCAGACATATCAGAATTTGCAAATTATTTTGATAAATGATGGATCGACTGATTCATGTGAAGATATCTGTAAAGAATATGCAAAAAATGACGTTAGAATAAAATATGTATACAAAAAAAATGGAGGACTTAGTTCGGCAAGAAATCTTGGATTGAAGTTGGCATCTGGGAAATACATAAGTTTTATAGATAGTGATGATTATTTAGATAATTACTTTTACGAAGTTATGTATCGGACATTAAAAAGTGAAGTGGTGGAAATGATTGAATGTGGAGTTCATAATGTTACACATTGTTTTAATGATTTCATTTTTGATGCGCATAATGAAGTGATTACGATACCGTCTAAACAAGCACTAAAAAATATGATTACGCATTCTGGAAAGGTGCAGCCTAGATATGCTGTGTGGAATAAAATTTATGATAAAAAGCTCGTAGAAGGGGTGAAGTTTCCGGAAGGTGAGATACATGAGGATTATTTATTTGAGGCAGTAGCTTTTATGCGGACATCAAAATATACTTTTATTAGTCAGAAGATGTATTATCATAGAGTTAGACCAGGAAGCATTATTACTTCAACAGCTTTTGGTGAAAAATATTTTGATAAAATAAAACATATTCAACAACGAACAGATTTTTTTGTGAAAAATGGAGAGCGTGAGTTAGCAAAATGTTCTGTGCGAGATGAATTGGAGACGTTGTTGTTATATTATTATTTGGCAAGTAAAGCTAATAATAAAAACTATTTGCAGTATATAAGTAATGAACTAAGAAGTAAGAAAAGAGAGATATTCAGATGCAACTTTCGTGTTTGTAGATTCGTTGAGTTTTGCATATTTTTTATTAATGCAAACCTTTATGTAAAATATATCGATTTAAAAAATGGATTAGTAAAGTGGCTAAGGAGTAGAACATGTGTGGAATAGCTGGTAACATATCAATTGGAAATAGAAAAATCAATAATTTGAGTGCAGTTAAGCAAATGTTAGATGTTCAAAATCATCGAGGACCAGATGACAGGGGAATATGTTGTTTTCAATTTCGTGAAAATGTATTTATAGACGGGTTAAGTTCGGATAGTAAAAATCAAGCATTTGATGGAATTATTGGTTTTAATAGATTGAGTATTCGTGACTTGACGGAGAAGGGACATCAGCCGATGATATCTCTTGATAAAAAAGTTATGTTAGCATTTAATGGGGAAATTTATAATGCAAATGAATATAGAGAACTCCTTATAAAAAATGGATATACATTTAGAGGATATTCGGATACAGAAGTTATATTGAATATGTATATAGAATACGGGTTTGATAAAATGATTGGTCTATTAAATGGTATGTTTGCAATGGTTTTGGTAGATATATATAGGGGATGTGTGTATATCGCTCGTGATCGATTCGGAATTAAACCTATGTATTATACCGTATTGAATGGGAAGATTTTGTTTGCGTCAGAAATGAAATGTTTTTTATGTGATGAAGAATTTGTTCCACAGATAGATTGTGCAACCATACCAGAACATATTATTTATTCGGGAACAAACAGTAAAAATCTAATGAAGGATGTTGAAGTAGTAAGACCTGGTGAAGTGATCAAGTATGAATATGGGCATGAAATAAAGAAATATTTATTTTTTAATATTGATTCTTACAAAAGACCAATGAAACCGCAAAAATCTTATAAAGAGTATAAAAATGAGATGGAACAATTGCTAAAAGAAGCCGTTGGCAGCCAGATGGTAAGTGATGTTAAAGTTGGATGCCAGTTATCTGGGGGTATAGATTCTACTTTAATCACAAAATATGCTTCGGAAATAGATAATAGTCAATTGAAAGATACCATATCTGTTATTTTTGATGATACAAACAAATCATATAGTGAAGAAATTTATATGGATATGGCACAGAATGTTTTAGATTTAGACTCTCACAAATTTGTGATAGATAGGTCATACGTAGGAGATAATCTTGAAAGAACAATTTGGCATCTTGATACGATGGCTAACACATCTAATTCGATTGGTATCATGCTTTTGTCAGAAAAGGCAAAACAGTATGTAACGGTTTTATTAAGTGGGGAAGGTGCAGATGAGGCATTTGCAGGATATTGGCAATATTCACTAGCACCGGTTTTAAAAAAATATTGGGAGATAAGGAATGCACCAATTGCGGGGGCTTTGTTAACTCCAATTGCAAGATTTGATAATGGTGAACTAAATAGGCATATGAGAGGCGGTTATGCAAATTATGTAGTTTCAACATTTGGGGTTATGGAAAAGGATATTTTCACTAATCTTATGTTATATAAAGAACAAAGTGACGCAGAGAACGTGTATGAAAATGAGTTGAGAAGAAGAAAGTCTTTGTTTGAATCATTTACAGGCTCTGAATTTGACAAACATGTTAAATATATGATGACCACTAATTTACCAGATTTATTGATTAGGCAAGACAAAATGTCAATGTCTGCATCCATTGAGAACAGAGTGCCTTTTTTGGACAATAATGTAATTGATTTTTCATTTAGCCTTCCAGAAGCGGAACTTATAAAATGGAAAATATCGCCATCTCGAATTAGACGATTCAAGCTAACTGAAGGAAAGTACATTTTAAAGGATATTGCATGTACACATTTTGGAGATGAGTTTGCTTATAGAGGAAAAAGAGGGTTTGATCTTCCTTTAGCTGACTTTTTGAGTTCAACTAATTTTGCAGATTTTTTTAATGATGAATTAGTCCCAGGTATGAAAAATCACGGAATAATTAATTATCAGTATGCTTCTGAATTATATAGAAATATTGAGCATATATCTGGTAAAGAGGCACATGCATTATGGAAAATGATTAATTTGGAAATCTGGGAGAGATTATTTATTGACAAAAAAGGAGTAACTAGTTTTGGTGCATGAGATTATGCTAGATAGCGAAAGGAGAAAGGATGCTGTTTAATTCGTATTTTTTTATATTTTGTTTTTTGCCAATTTGTCTTATAGGATATTTTGGAATTAACAAGATATTTAAGAGTAAGAATCCATCTCTTATATGGTTAATAGGTTGTTCGCTTTTTTTCTATGGATATTTTAATTGGTCATATTTACTTATTTTATTATGTAGTATATCTGTCAATTGGAGTGCTGTGCTAATTATGCGAAAAACACAAGGCTCCAAGAAAAAGCTATTGGAAGTTTGCGGAATAGTATTTAATGTTGGATTAATATTCTATTTTAAATATTACGATTTTTTTATTACCAATTTTAATAAAGTATTTTATACAGAATTTAATTTAAAGCATTTAGTACTACCGCTAGGTATTAGCTTTTTTACTTTCCAACAAATATCATTTATTGTTGATTCGTATCGTAATGAGACTAGTGACTATACTATCATAGAATATGTGCTGTATGTTTCCTTTTTTCCACAGCTTATAGCTGGCCCTATTGTTCTTCAGAATGAATTAGTGCCTCAATTTAGATGTAAAGAAAAAAGAAAAGTAAATTGGAAATATATATCTCGAGGATGTTATTTATTTGTTATAGGCTTGTTTAAAAAAGTATTAGTGGCAGATACATTTGGTATTGCTGTAGACTGGGGGTATCAACATGCTGATTTGCTATCAAGTGTCGATGCATGGATAATAATGTTAAGCTATACCTTTCAGATATATTTTGATTTTAGTGGATATTGTGATATGGCCTCTGGAATTGCAGCTATGTTTAATATTGATTTACCAATCAATTTTGATTCTCCATACAAGGCTTTTTCGATTACAGAATTTTGGAAAAGATGGCATATTACGCTTACTCGATTTCTTAGAAAGTATATTTATTTTCCGTTGGGAGGAAGCAAAAAAGGAAAAGTCAGAACATATATCAATATGATGATAGTTTTTTTGGTTAGTGGTATATGGCATGGCGCAAATTGGACTTTTGTAGTGTGGGGGATGCTTCATGGAACTGCTCAGGTAATTAATAGAATATTTAAGGAAAAGTGGGAAAAATTACATTTGGCTACGCAATGGGGACTTACTTTTATCTTTGTAAATTTTGCGTGGGCCTTTTTTAGGGCAGAAAGTATTGCTCAGGCACTTAAAATAATATGGAGAGGTATAAATTTTCGCAATTTAAATATTTCATCTGAATTGGTTGATTGTTTTAGTACTGTTGAAATAAAAGGAGTAAGATGGATATTACAATCGACATTAGTTTGGAATAAATTTTATAATTCATATTGGATTAATGGATTTCTTGCGTGGGTGTGGATAGGCGGAGCATTATATGTTGTTCTTAATAAAGAAAACGCACAAAAAATAACCCCTACATATGATGTTAAGCATGCAATTGGACTAGCTTTTATTTTTGTGTGGGTAATAGTTTCATTATCTGGAGTGTCAACATTTTTGTATTTTAATTTTTGAGGTGTTATGAAAAAATATATATGTACATTTTTGACGTCTGTTTTTCTTATGTTATTTATAATAGCTTCATATATGATATTAGTGGATCCAGTGTTTCACTATCATAAACCAATCAAAGGAATAGCATATAAGTATTACGAAGGCGAAAGATATATAAACGATGGAATAACTAAAAATTGGGACTATAATGCGATTATTACAGGAACATCAATGACTGAAAACTTTAAGACAAGTGAATTTGATGCATTGTTTAATGTGAAAAGCATTAAAGTGCCGTTTGCAGGTGCACACTATAAGGAAATAAATGATAATTTGAAAGAAGCATTTAAAAGTGGTCATGACGTGGATATAGTTATTAGATGTATTGATACGTTTACTATTATTGATGACAAGGATGCTTCAAGATTAGAAGAATATCCTTTGTATTTGACAAATTCGAATCCTTTTGATGATGTGAAATATTGGTATAACAAAGAAATAATTTTAGATGGGTTAAAATATTGTATATTAGGATTTAAAGGAGAAAAAATATCTTCTATGGATGACTATTCAAGTTGGGATGATCCGGAAAAATATGGAAAAGATAGAGTTTTGTCAGGGTATAACCATAAAGAAAAGATAGAAAATAAGCATTTGACAAAACAAGACATTAAACTAATTGATGAAAATATTGATCAAAATATAATAAGTACAATTAAAGAGCATCCTAATTGTCAGTTTTACTTGTTTTTTCAGCCGAGTAGTGTTTTGTATTACGATTATTTATATGGTGAAGGATTATACTATAAAATATGGGAAGCTAAGCGTTATGTAGTTGAAAGATTAGTTGCCTTTGATAATGTAAAATTCTATGGTTGGGATAATAAATTTGACATTACAACAAACCTAGATTATTATCGTGATATTTCACATTATTCAGGAGACTTAAACAGTAAAATGTTGGAATGGATTAGGAATGACAATGGATTAATTAATAATACATACGGGAAATATTTTGATGAATGTATAAGATTTTATGAAACATATGATTACAATAAAATTTTTCAGGAATAAAAATGCATAACTGAAAATATGGAGTGAAAATGGGAAAAAGTAAAACAAGACTACCTATTAATATAGTTGCAAATGTTGTATATATAATGTTGAGTATAGGCATGAATTTTGCACTTGTACCGTATATTGTCAGAAAGCTAGGTTCAGAGGCTTATGGTTTTTATTCGATATCTAATGACTTCACAACATATGCGGGAATAATTACAATTGCTTTAAATTATATGGGATGTAGGTTTATTGCTTACTCGTTTCATAAATCTGAAATGAAAGAAGCTAATAAGTATTTTTCTTCTTTATTTTTTGGAGATGTTTTTTTAGGAATTGTTCTTTCAATAATTGCGCTATTTATTGTTGGAAATATTGATAAGCTGTTGACTATGCCTACAGTGTTGATTGATGATATCAAATACACATTTTTATTTACGTTTGCGACTTTTATATTTCAGGTGATTATGAATGCATATACAGCGGGTATGTATATAAAAGATCGAATGGATTTGTATGCAATTAAGAATGTTGTATATGTTGTCTTGAGAGCATTAATTATTGTGTTCTTGTATTCTTTTTTTTCACCTAGAATATATTATGTGAGTTTGGCCGCATTAGGGGGATTTTTTGTCTCTGCAATTATTGATGTAGTTTTCACCAAGAAAAAGGTACCTGAAATTAAATTAAGTTTTCGAAGTTATGAAAAAAAATACGTGGGAAAATTAATTTCAGCGGGAGGATGGTACTCTTTTGTATCTATGGGAACAGTACTTTCTAAGGGGGTGGATTTGGTTATAGCAAACCAAATGGTCGATACTTATAGTATGGGGTTATTGGCTATTTCCAAGACAGCTATTTCGGCATTTAATCAGTTGAAGACAGCTATTATTAATGTTTTTCAACCTCGAATGATATATATATATGCTACAGAAACATTAGATGAATTTGTAAAAAGTGTTAAGGAGTATATGTTGCTTATAGGGTTTATATTGTATGTACCATTAGCTGGGTTAACAGCTTTTAGTAGAACATTTTATTGCCTATGGTTGTCTACATATGCTTCTGAACAAATAGATATGATAAACGCATTAACATTGTGGGGAATTTTCACTTGTGTATTTACAGTGATAGTTGGTTGTTTGCCAGAATTGTATGCAATAATAAATAAACTTAGAATTCCTACTCTCGTAAATTTTACACAAAATATCATAGCGTTTGTATTAACCTTAATACTGTTAAAAATTACCGGAGGGAATATATATATTATTGTATCTGTTTCTGCAATAATAAATATGTTGTATCAATTTTTATTCGGGATTCCATACGCTGCTAAGCTTTTGAATAAACAATGGTGGATTTTTTTCCCTACGGCGATAAAAGGTTTAGCAGCATATGGAGTATTAGTTGTTATCTTTATGGTAGTTGACAAATTATTTGTGGCAAAAGGATGGATATCGTTTGGAGTTACGGCATTGTTATGTGGATGTTTAGGATATTGTATATCTTTTATTATACTATTTAACAGTGCTGAAAAGAAAAAAGTTTTTTTGATTTTTAGAAATAATTTTAGGAGGAAAAAATAATGAGTTTACAGTATCCTAAAGAAAAAAATTTACAAATGCTAATTTATTTATTAAAAGCACATGGAATAAAAGATGTTGTTGTTTCTCCTGGATCAACAAATATGTATTTGATTATAGGCCTTCAGCAGGATAATTATTTTAACTTGTATTCTTGTATCGATGAAAGAAGCGCAGCTTATATAGCTTGTGGAATAGCGGAGGAAACTGGAAATCCGGTTGTATTATCATGCACTATGGCAACTGCTGCAAGAAATTATATGCCGGGGATGACCGAAGCTTATTATCGAAAGCTACCAATTTTGGCTATTACAAGCACAGAGGAAGGTTGTGTTCCATATTTTAATATTCAACATTCAACTGATCGAACGAGTCCGCCTAAGGATGTAGCAAGAAAATCATTTCAGATTCCTGTGACTCGTTGCAATCTTGATGAATGGAAAAATAATACTATGATAAATGCTGCATTAATAGAGTTGAAAAGGGATGGTGGGGGACCAGTTCATGTAAACCTTATGATGGAAAAGAATCTTGACTTTTCATGCAATGCTTTGCCAAAGACAAGGGTGATTGAATGGACCAATACATGTGATTCTATCGAGCATATTGAAGGACAAGGCATTGCTATTTTTGTGGGTTCTCATCATAAATGGAGTCATGAATTAACTAATGCAGTTGACTTGTTTTGTGAAGTATGGAATGCAGTCGTATTATATGATTGTTCAAGCAATTATACTGGAAAATATGGTGTGCCGTTTAATTTGATAAATGCACAAAAATATTTAGCCACTGATAGTACAAAAATAGATTTGTTAATACATATAGGAGAAGTATCAGCATCAAAACCTAGTCGTTTTAATAGAGTATGGAGAATAAGTGAAGATGGAGAAGTAAAGGATACATTTAAAAAATTAGAACGGATTTTTTGTATGCCTGAAATAGAATTCTTTACAAAGTTTAATGGCAAAAAAAGTACAAAGAGCGAAATGACATACTATAATGGATGGAAAAATTTATATGATAGAATATATAATAATCTTTTAGATGGAGAAAAAAAAATGCCATTTTCTAGTATGTGGATAGCAATGAAAATGCATGATAAATTCCAAAGAGGGTCGGGATTGTACTTGGCAATATTGAATTCGTTGAGATGTTATAATATGTTACCATTAGATGCTTCCATTATTACATCTTCCAATGTTGGCGGATTTGGTATTGATGGATGTATTTCCTCTCTTGTTGGATCTTCTATTGTAAATAGAGAGAAGATTTTTTATGGGGTTGTAGGAGACTTAGCTTTTTTTTATGATATGAATGTGCTTGGAAATAGACATATTGGCAACAATATTAGAATTTTGATTGTTAATAATGGGTTGGGAGCTGAGTTTAAACGTGATGAGAATGATGCAATGAGGATGGGATTAGGACAAGCAGCTAATGCGTACATAGCAGCAGAGGGACATTATGGGAAAAAATCTGAAACATTGGTAAGACATTACGCAGAGGATTTAGGTTTTCAATATTTGTGTGCCAAAAATAAAAGTGAGTTTATCGACAATATGGACGTTTTTTTGAAAGAAAATTATAATCAGAAATCTATTATTTTTGAAGTTTTTACAAATGAAACTGATGATATAGAGTCACAGCGTATAGTGAGCAATTTAGAAAAAGATATCAAAAGTTCTATTAAGGGCGCGATAAAAAGTGTAATAGGGAGGCAATAAAAATATATGGGCAAGATAAAAGGATATATTTATAATACATTTAAGTTTTTTTTACATAAGGGATATAAAAAAGGTGGGGTATTAACTGAATCTTTATTTTATCTTGATCCTAATTGCATACTTCAAGGGAAAAACGTATTAATAACGGGGGGCGGATCGGGCATTGGATATGCCACTGCAAAAAGATGTATAGAGTCAGGTGCAAAAGTAGTCATAACTGGTAGAAATGAGGAAAAACTCAGGAGAGCAGTTGAACAAATCGGTGGTGACATATCATATATTCAATGGGATGTGACGGACATAGACCGTATTGAGGAGGTTATAAAGCAATCGGTTGCTTTTTTTGGAACAGGAATTACTTGTTTAGTTAATAATGCAGGTTTCGATGAAAGACGAGAATATTTCGAAATAGACGAAAGGTTTTATGATGATATAATGAATGTGCATGTTAAGGCGGTATACTTTTTAACTCAAAAAATCATTAAACATATGATAGATGAAAATATTAATGGAAGTATTTGTATGATTACTTCTCAATCTGGATTGATTAATGATTTTCGCCCATATAATTTAGCAAAAGCGGCTATAAACAATTATGTTAGGGGGGTTGCAAAGTATGGAATGCAAAATGGAAGAATAAGGTGTAATGCGGTAGCTCCTGGTGTTGTTTCAACGGATTTGTATTCGGAATTTACAGAAGTAAGGATGCAGGGAAATTCTTATAAATCTAATCTTCCAGATAAAAGATTTAAAAGAGCTGAGGAGATTGCAGAGGTTGTGCAATTTTGTTTGAGCGATTTATCAAAAAGTATGACGGGACAGATTTTGGTGTGTGATGGTGGAAAAGCGATTTTATAGACAAAGTGTAAATCGAATAATAATTTGAGGGAGTTATCAATATGAAGATAGCAATTCTTACCGTTTATAATTCTATGAACTTTGGTTCTTTTTTGCAGGCTTATGCATTAAGTCATTATCTTAAGTCTTTAAATCATGAAGTATATTTTCCATGTTGGAATAAAGAAGATAATAGTGCATGGAATATTATTAAACCTATTATATTCAGTAGAGATATAGGGATGCGTAGCTGGCTTACATCGAGTAAAGGCATTTAGAGGAATTATAGAACAAAATTTAGTCGAAACAAAGATAGATGATTTTGAAGAATATGATCTTGTAATTATTGGAAGTGATACTTTATGGGATATTGCTCGAGAAAAGTTTAGAAATCCTGTTCTTTATGGAGACATAAAATCAGCGAAAAAAATTATAGCATATGCAGTGAGTTGTAGTAATTCAAAGGAAGAAGATTTTGAAAAGTATATGTGCCTTGCAAAAAATATTCGAGAAATACATGCAATATCAGTGCGCGATGAACATACATTTGAAGTAATACGTAATGTTTTAGAAATCGAAACCAGTGTTGTTTGTGATCCTACGATATTAGTGAATCAGGGTACGTGGAAGATAGGCGATGTTAGGATTGATATATCGAACTCTATATTGGTATATGCGTATGAGCTGAATAAGCATATGATAGAAGTGATTAGAAACTTTGCTAAAAACAGAAATCTGAAATTAGTATCGCTTTGCATGTATCATTATTGGTGTGATGAACATATAAACTGTACTCCACTTGAGTTTCCATCATATATAAAAAAATCAAAATATTTTGTAACCAATACTTTTCATGGTAGTGTTTTTAGTATATTAACTGAGGCTAGCTATATACCAATCCGAAATGGTTATAAATTACGAGGATTGTTGATAGATTGTTTCGGACGAGATATTTCATTACCGGTAGATGTTGATTATAAATCATTTTGTAATTATGTTGATGTGGGGGTAGATTTTTCAGTGGCGAGAAATAATATAATTCAAATGAGAGAAAAATCTAGGGCGTGGCTAGAAGAATTTATTGGATGATATATCGGTAAATAAATGAACAATATTGGAGAATGAAATGTGAGTACATGTGATGATAAAATACAATCTATTGTAGAGGGATGGCAAAAAAACAATGAAGGATTTTGTAAAGATCAGGAGAAACTAAAGAATAAGTTAAAAGAATGGACTAGGAGTGCGGATGAGAATGAAACAGACATTTTATTAAGACTATTTGAAAATAGTCATTATTTTTCAAAACGGAAAGTTAATAATATATTTCTAAATTTTTATAAAACGTTAAAAAATAAAGAATACAGCATTTTTACTGCAATAGAATCGCAAGAAATTAGACATAATAGTTCTCATGTATATTTGAATGAATTTGCTCTTGTGTCAGAGGTTTCAGAGTATAGTATTATTCCTGTGTTTTCTGTCTTACAAGCATCAAATTTAAACTATATTAAACAGATTGTATTTATAGACGATATAATTGGGTCAGGAAAAACAGTTATAGATTATTTTGAAATAATAAAGGACAGGTTAAAAAATAAAAAAGTATATATATGGGTTGTATGTATAACTGAAATCGCAAAGCTAGAAGTAGAAAAGTATGCGAATAAAAATAGGTTGAGTATAACTATTAGGGCTGAGAGAATAGAAAAGAAGGCTTTTGAAAAAGGCTACATATTTGATTTGGATGAGGCGGAGCAAAATAAACTTATTATTAAGAATTTAGAGGAAAAATTATGGAATGGACAACAAAGTGAATATGTTTTGGGAAAGAATGATTCTCAGTGTTTGTTGTCTTTCTATAATGATACACCCAATAATACATTGAGTTCATTTTGGGTATGTAATCAGTCATGGAAACCGATATTTTATAGAAAAAAGAAAAAACCCCCTAAGTGGTTTAAAGAAAAGAAGAGAGATAGAATGAAAAAAAATTATGAACGGAAATTACAAAAATGAATATTCGAAAAGAATAAAACAAAGAGAAATCATGGAATATATTCTTGAACATGGAGAAAATTTTGATTATATGGAATTAGCAAGATATATGGAGATGACATATGGTCAATTACGGAAATTGATAAAATGTTTATTGAACAAACATATTTTAGTTGTTCAGGAAGGAATTTTGAAAGTCTCGATAATATATGAAAATATGTATTCTGATAATATGGAGAATCAAATTACAAATTGTAACAATAATATTATAATGGACGATAGAGATGTGTATGTTCCAGAAAATTTTATAGAAAAGTTTTCCGGATATTAATAAGGAGGTATTTACCAACAGTCTATTAGAAATGAATAGAGAGTCTCTATTTGTAATTTTGAGGTTGCTTAGCTTTACGGAATGCTACAAGAAAAGCGTTTGTAGCATTCTGTAAATATGAAAATAAAGGAATTTATTTTCATATTTACATGTATTTCAATTATAGAAAACAATACATCGTAATAGACTGTTGGTTTATATATAAAGATGAAAATAGAGGGGTTGACGGTTGAAGAGTATAAGGAAAAAGTGTGCGAAAAGCAAGTTATGCATAAAGAATTGATTTTTCAATATATAGACAGGTTGGTTGAAAATAGTATGCCAGTAATATTTGATATGCAACATTTAGCACGTTTTTTGAAAATTGAATATAAACAATTGTTGAGGTATATTTATGCGCCACAAAAGGCATATCGATCGATAGTAATTCCTAAACGAACAGTTGGAACTCGACTAATTGAGATACCAACATTGCCATTAAAGACGATTCAAAATATAATTTTAAAAGAAATATTGGAAAATATTTATGTTTCAAAATATGCATGTGCATTTATTAAGGGAAAGTCAATTGTTGATAATGCAAAAGGTCACGTTGGAAAAGATTATGTAATTACATTTGATTTAAAAGATTTTTTTATGAATATAAGTTATGAGAGGGTGTATAGAATATTTTTTTACTATGGTTATACTAAAGAAGTATCATATGCTTTAGCTAGATTAGTAACAAAAGATGGATATTTGCCACAAGGTTCGCCAGCTAGTCCATATATATCGAATGTGGTTTGTTTAAAATTAGATAAAAGATTGGGAAAATTAGCAGAAAAATTGGGAGTTACGTATTCAAGATATGCGGACGATATTACATTTTCAGGGAATGCTGAATTATTGGATTATGTATGTGTAATAGAAAAGATTATTAGAAACGAAGGATTTACACTTAATGAAAGAAAAACAAGAATCCAGAGTAGATACTATCGACAAGAGGTTACGGGAATCATTGTGAATAAGAGAATGCGGGTTGATAAAAAGTATAAGCAATACTTAAGACAACAAATATATTATTGCAGTAAGTACGGAGTAGATGGTCACTTGGAAAAAATCAAGTGTGATTATTCTGGATATAGAGATCATCTATATGGTATTGCATATTTTATTAAAATGGTAGAAAAGGAAGAAGGACAGCTGTGGCTAAGAAAATTAGATGAAATCAATTGGTTTTATTGACGATGAAGTGATTGGAATAGAGATGTTGATAATATAGGAAATGGAAAGTAGTAAAATAGACTTATAGATTATGAAACAATATATGTTGTATTAAAGTGCTTATAGTTGAAAACTAACGTACAAAAGGAGAAATATTATGGGATTGTTATTACATATTTCCGATTTACATTTAGGGAAGAATACTGAGGTGGAATCAAATAGAATAAGAACTTTAGCAGACATAATAAATAGAGAGCATTTGGATATAAAACATGTAATTTTTACCGGTGATATAGTTGACGCTAGAATTATCGTTGCGTCAACTTTAAAAGAAGTTGAAGCTGACTATCCAGAACTTTTTTCAAAGTTTAGTCTGATAGATAGTAATGGAGCGATTGATGAAAACTTGGCTGTGATAGAAGCGGCGGGATCGAAAGTTATTGAAAAATATAATGAATACTTAAAAAAGATAGCGATTGAGAAAGCAGGAGCTGCAGCCAATATTATAAATGCTTTTTTAAAAAGCATAAATGTTGAAAGAACTAGGTTTATTTCGTGTTGTGGTAATCATGACAAATTGAGATTTTTGGGGAGGGATAATACTTTTGATTGTGGAGTCGATAGAAAAGTTAATGAGGGACTTTTTGAAGATGAGTACACACCTTATAATGAATTTTGCGAAAAAGTTAATTATAATTTAAACTACAAATCACAAGCATATATATGTGATGGAATTTGCTATATTTTAGCAAATTCAAACTGGAAAACACCTTATAATAAGAAAACAAATAATTCATGTATTAATTGCGATGCCCTTTGCAAAGTGTTTGATTCTGTTCAAAATGATATGAATTACAACAAAATGACTACATTTTTTTTATCGCACAAGCCCTTTGATGATATATGTGAGAATGCAAAATATGCTTATAAAGAAAATGATGAGTATATTACGGTAAAAAAATTGGTGCAATGTTCTACGGTTATATCTTTATGTGGAGATAAACATTCGTATATTGTAGAAATTAGTGATAAGCATTCGGAATTTATGTGTGGGTTGCCATTATGCTACGAGGGAGTACATTATAATTTAATTGATTATTCAGAGGCGAAAGGCGTAAGTTCTTCTAGTTTTTTAATGTACAATAATTGCTGGAAAATAGTACCAGTGGAAGAATGCATAAATGAAGCATATGATATCTGTAAAAAATACATTAAGGACTTTGCAATTGAGTTATTAAACAAGAGAACAACCGTTGCGGGAAGTTGGAACAAATTGTTTAAGGATTTTGATATTGCTTTTAAGACAAAGCGATTTGAATTAATTGCAAACATGTTTAGAGAATGTGCTACATTATATGATTTTAAACATGACAAAATACCGTATGAAGAGGAGAATATATTTGAAGATGTATTACGTCTTATTAGTGCTTCCTCAAATCGGAGAGCGCTTTGTGTGAAAGGAATGCCAGGAACGGGAAAGAGCACATTTTTATCCATCGAGTATATATATTTTTTGAGAAGATTTCATAGCGGGAATATTAAGTATATACCTTTTTATTTTGACGTGGATATCTTGACTAAGCAAAATAGTTCTCTTTTCAAATCATTTGCGGATGTTGGTAAAATAATACAATGGTATCAACAAAAATTTGACGAATTTTTAAATGAGGTCTTAAAAGTATGTTCTAAATATAAATTATCTCCATGTATTATAATCGATGGCTTAGATACCACTAATATGTTGACATATTCTGGACATACAATTGAATATTATTTTTACAAAATACTTGAAGAAAAAGTTAAACCGCTTAATGGAAAATACATTATGGGATTTAACACATATTTAAATTCAATGCATGAAAAGTCGTTTGAACAAGAAGATAAATTTGATTTTGTTTGTTTCCTTAATAAGGTATATATTATTCCTTATAAAAATAGAGAACATTATACAAATTTTATATCTTCGTATTTGAAATTGACGAGAAATGCAAAGATAGAAGAGATTGACAGATTTTATAGTATTTTGAAGAAGTTAAGGACAATATCCGTAGATTTAGATTATATACATAGATTGGACATGTTATTAGAGGATAATGTGGATAAAAATGATTCGTGGAAAGTTATGAAAAGAAAATTAGAATTAACATCCAAACGAGTTGAGGAGGCTTTTGGCGAATCACATAGAGAAATTTTATATAGAGCTGCTTATTTGCTATTTTATAGAGGAAACACATATCAGTCAATTCTTAATGATAAGACAATGGAAGAATTAACATATTTGGAATTCCTTAAAATTAGAAACAACCCAGAAATCACTAATTTTTTAATTGCTAGACACTATATTCAAGAACTTAAACATTATGCCAACAACAAAGAATGCATTGATGAAGACTCGATATTAAATTGTTTTATTTCAAGAGATGTATCTGTGATTATTCGTCTTCAGATAGAAGATCTTAGCATTCAGGCACAGATGTTTAAAAAACTGGTTAACGCTCACCGTGAGGAACTACATGGATATTTTATTTCATTTTTATTATATTTGCTAGGTCATAATAGAAATTATAATGGCTTACATGTTATTAAGGCTAATAACTTAAAGTTATATGATGAAAATTTGTTCCTAGATAATTGTATTAAAAGATCATATGCTTTGGCTGAAATTGTTAGTGAGGATGATAAAAAACAAAGTACGAAAAGTAATGTATTTTTATTGAAACTCATGACGGATGAAAATTTTAGATTGTTTAATAGAATCTATCAATTATGGTATTATGAAGATATAAAAGATCCTGATGAAGGAAAATGTGGAGTTTTTGAAATTGCAAAGAAAATAGGGAAAGGATTAGATTTTCAGAATTGTTTTTTGTTTTTGGTTTCAAAAATAGATTATAGTTTTGAACATAATGAACCGTATCCTTTATTAGAAATAGACTTATTTACATTGTGTGATTTCACATATTCGAGAATGCAGAATTTTAGACCAGATTCATTATTTTATTCAGCATCCTATAACAATGAAGGAAACTCGGTGTCGGCGTCTGTGTTAAAGCGAGTTATTGATATTATTGACAATTATTTTAGAAGATATAGTAATTGTGATCAAAGTAGAAATTTGAGTGGCAGTGTTCAGATGTACTTTGAGATGGTTCGAAATATATTTGAAAAGGCGTTAAAGAAAATCATAAATAGTCCAGGATTGGATATTAAAAAACCATTTGTATCTCAAGCTTTAGACTATTCAAAAGTAATTAGTTTATGTGAACTTCCTAGAGTGGGATGGAATATTACAAAAACAAAAACTATATATAAAGCGGACATACCTAGATATGAAGTTGCTGTAAAGAGACGAAAACAAGGGAAAAAATCTACTGTATTTGAAACTATAGGACAACATATTCTTGAGAGTGTTTATATTGCAGAACTATTTTTACCCAATGATATTCACGAAGCAGGCTATGATAAATCTAAAGTTATATCTATGATCCTTATGTCTGAAATGGGAAAAATTGCGGTTGGTCATGATTATACTCCGGATTTTAGCAGTGCAAGTAAGCTTTTGATGCCACAAGAATGTACCGGAAGAAAACAATTTTTGATACAGGGGGCATTTGATGGATATGCAGATTTGATGAATTTGTATGATGCTATGCAAATTATGGGAGAATCATTAAGCGCATATCAAGATATTAATATGCGAATATGTCAAGAAATAAAATTGATTCAGATGGAATACAAATTTTATTCGTTGAAGGAGCAGTTAGAGTTTGAAGAAATAAGAGAAAATGATTTTAAGCGTGAGTTTGTAGGCATAATTACTCCTATATGTAAAGAGATTAGAGAAATGCTAGTTACAAATAATCCAGCCTTTCGAAAGGCGTTTGAAAAGTAAAAATTGGATGTTGATAAGGAAAAACTAAATTTATTTATATAGTACATTATTGAGAACCTCAATTTTTACTAAATAATAGGAGATTGTTGTGGATTCAAGAAAGAATACAACTGGTATAGGTGTACTACTTCTCATTGTAGGCGTTGTTATTTTTCCGATGATCGTGTGGAGCATTGGAAAACATTTGGAGAATACGGCGTTTGCGAGTACAATAATTACATATGCAGGAAGTATCATCGGTGGCGGTATCACATTGGCAGGAGTGTATATTACGATTGCTGCCAATAACAGACAAAGAAGAGAGGAGTTGTCCCTTCAATATATGCCTGTTTTAACAGAGCGTATTGTTCCGTGTGTAGAGAGAACAACTTTGTGTAGTGAAATCACATATTTGTTTGGACATCCGTTCTTTGATGATAGTGATATCGTATTTTGCGGTCAACAGATCGAATTGGAGAACGTTGGTCGAGGCGAGATTGTTAACTGCAATATTGCTATGAGTGAGGTTCGCTTGTTTACGGCATCGGAAGACGAATTGTATTCGATAAAAAACGACGCTTATATACTGGGAGATGGCTTTTTTCAATTTATTCCGATAAATGGGAAAATTGTATTATATGTGGCCTATCCACAGGCAAAGGAATGGGTATACGAAAGAGAAGCGAGTCTTTCCATTGAGACTACAATTGAAATTGTGATAAAAGGAATTATTGGAGAACGCGAGTATCGGTATCGATTGCATTATTTCCTGGACCTGAATTATGAAGAAGATGAGGTATGTAGAAGTGAAATCCGGACGGTTACGTTAAATCTGGTGAAAGATTGATAGTACTGGCCGAGATGATGGGGGATACATATGAAAACGAAGTATAGGATAAAAGAGGCAATGCAATTTTTGACTTTTGCTTTTTATCCCCAAACAACATTGATTGCCTGTGCGGTTATTTCGGTGATCGTTATTGTTATACTTGGAATTGTGATGGCATTCATACCGCAAGATTCCGGTAGTTATAATATGGTGTATGCTTTGACTACAGGTGCGATTGCTTCCTTTTTTGTCACATTGGTTGTGGAAATGTCTAATAATTACAGGCATAATAAGTTGGCGTGGTATGAGTTGCAGGACTATTATTCGGCAGTTATGGAATATGAGAGTTATAAGCAGATCATGATGCAACAAACTCCGCATCAGAGGGCGGAGAGGAAAGCATACGATGAATTTGTAGCAGCAGGTGGTGTAGAGGATAAAAAGGCACCGAAGGATGTCATTCAGATAACATGGAAACAATTACCGGATTTGATTTCGATTCTGAGAAGGACATACAATGATAAAAAAGAATTCCTGAGTGATGCAGAAATCGAGGAATTGAAAATTATTTTTTCATATTATGAACAGATTCAATTTGCTGTGCGGGAACGGATACTTATGTCTCCGATGACATATGATGCACTTAATCATCCGGATGAAGAATATTTGAAGTCGATCTATCCATCGGATGTTATAAAAAATATGCCTGATTGGATAAGACATCACCTATCCAGTGAAGAAAGTCAAAAGGCATGTGATCGATATGCAGATACAATTCTTGCGGATTCGTTTTTACTTTCAGAATTTATGAAAAATTACGATATATCACAGAATGGGATTGATAGATATCAGGATGAGATAGATTGCATAGAAGAAACAGAAGTGGATGAGCCGGAGGATATTGATTATGATGAAGTTGATTTTTCGGAACCGGATGACGAGGAAACATTTCGAGCACAGAATGAAGAATTTGACAGACAGATGGAATTGGAGCAAAGACCGTTTGTGAGCTGGCAGTTAAGTCAGTGCTGTCTGGATATAGCGGAGAGTCTGGATATTCTTGAGAAGAGCATAAGGAAGAAACCGTATTATGGAATGCTGATGAAACATTATAATAATTGTGCAAGAGCGCCGTTGGATGATACGATATCGATATTATCGTATGAGCGTGAAAAGCGGCGGTTAGATAAGAAACTTGAGAAGCAGAAAAAAGAGGGTATTTAGAAATGGATAAGATGAAAACAATTTTAGTTACAGGTGCAGCTGGATTTATTGGCGCGAATCTGTGCTTGAAACTATTTGAAAAAAGTGAAAATGTACATATTATTGGTATTGATAATATGAATGCATATTATGATGTCAATATCAAGAAATGGAGACTATCGGAAATAGAGCGAGTAGCTGAGTCTGTTAGCTCAAATGGATCCAGGTGGGATTTTGTTGAAGGAAATATAGCCGACAAAGAGTGTATTAACAGACTTTTTGAAACATTTAAGCCGGATATTGTTGTAAATCTTGCTGCTCAGGCCGGAGTACGTTATTCCATTACCAATCCGGACGCGTATATTGAGAGCAACCTAATTGGATTTTACAATATTTTGGAAGCATGCCGTCATTCTTATGATAATGGACAATCCGGAGTGCAGCATCTGGTTTATGCAAGTTCTTCCAGTGTATATGGATCAAATAAGAAGGTTCCGTATTCGACAGATGATAAAGTGGATAATCCGGTTTCATTATATGCTGCGACGAAGAAGTCGAATGAATTGATGGCGCATGCGTATAGCAAGCTTTATAATATTCCGTCTACCGGACTTCGTTTCTTCACGGTGTATGGACCGGCGGGCAGACCGGATATGGCATATTTCGGTTTTACCAATAAGCTGCGAAACAATGAAACAATTCAGATTTTCAATTATGGAAACTGCAAGCGGGATTTTACATATATCGATGATATTGTAGAAGGAGTCATGCGTGTGATGCAGGCACCACCGGAAAAGAAGACCGGAGAAGATGGATTGCCGATTCCTCCATATGCAGTATACAATATTGGAAATAACCATCCGGAGAATCTTTTGGAGTTTGTGGATATTCTGCAACAGGAGTTAATTCGTGCGGGAGTTCTTCCGGAAGATTATGATTTTGACAGTCATAAGGAACTGGTACCGATGCAGCCGGGGGATGTGCCGGTTACTTATGCGGATACGTCTGCTTTGGAGCGCGATTTTGGATTTAAGCCGAGTACCGATCTGCGGACCGGTCTTAGAAAATTTGCGGAGTGGTATAAGGAATTTTATAAGATTTAAAACAATAGCAGGAATCGTTTCGATTCCTGCTATGTTAAAATTAGTCACGTTGGAACAAGTCACGAGTATAGACTTTATCTTGTACATCGTCTAAGTTTGAGTCATAGCGGTTGGCAATAATGCTATGGCTCATTTTTTTGAATTGATCCAGATTGTTTATTACTTTGCTGCCGAAGAATGTGACTCCGTCTTCAAGTGTTGGTTCGTAGATGATCACGGTAGCGCCTTTTGCCTTAATGCGTTTCATAACACCCTGGATACTGCTTTGGCGGAAGTTATCAGAATTACTTTTCATGGTAAGGCGGTATACGCCGATAATGATTTCCTTTTCCTTGGAGGCATCCCATTGGCTGTTGGCTTCATAGGCACCGGCTAATTCTAATACACGATCCGCAATAAAATCCTTTCTGGTTCGGTTGCTTTCTACAATTGCGGACATCATATTCTGTGGCACATCATTATAGTTCGCAAGGAGCTGCTTGGTGTCTTTCGGAAGACAGTAACCACCATATCCAAATGATGGATTGTTGTAATGCGTTCCGATTCGAGGATCGAGGCATACACCATCGATAATATCTCTTGTATTTAATCCTTTCATTTCTGCATAGGTATCCAACTCATTGAAATATGATACACGGAGAGCCAGATAAGTATTGGCGAAAAGTTTTACGGCCTCTGCCTCGGTAAATCCCATGAAAAGTGTATCAATATCTTCTTTGATAGCGCCATCCTGAAGGAGTTCGGCAAATTTGTGAGAAGCTTCAACAAGCTTCGGATCATTCTTGTCGGTAGAGACGATGATGCGGCTCGGGTAGAGGTTATCGTATAATGCCTTTGATTCGCGAAGAAACTCCGGACTGAAGATGATATTCTTCGTGTTATATTTCTTGCGGACGGATTCGGTGTATCCAACTGGAATCGTTGATTTAATAACAATGATCGCTGTTGGATTTGTTTTCAAAATCAACTCGATTGCTGATTCAACCGCAGACGTATCAAAGTAATTCTTTTGGCTGTCGTAGTTTGTTGGGGTTGCCACGACAACATAATCAGCATTCTTGTAAGCTGCTTCGCCGTCCAATGTGGCAGTCAGATCCAATTCCTTAGTAGAAAGATACTTTTCAATATATTCATCCTGAATCGGAGACTGACGCCGGTTGATCATATCGACTTTTTCAGGAATGATGTCTACGGCTGTCACATGATTGTGCTGTGCCAATAAGGTGGCAATGGACAGACCGACATATCCGGTTCCGGCGACTGCGATATTCATAGGTTCCTGAATTTTTCTTTCCCTCTTGGTATCCTCCGTAAATACGTCAACCGGATCGAAACCGAGGACGCCACCTAGCTTCTCCAATTGTGGAATGGAAGGAAGAAAGTCTTCTTTCTCGATGCGGGAGAGCAGTGAGCGATTGATCCCGGTCGCATCGGCAAGTGCCTGCTGGGTTAGGGAGAGGCGCTTGCGGTTGGTGGTTATGAGTTGTGCAAGAAGTCTAGTAGATAATTTTCTCATGATGATCCTTTCTGTGAGTTTGGCATTATAAGGAAAAATAATTAGAAGTTATTTTCGATAACAAAATATAAAGAATTTAATTATATTATATCGCCTGTACGCTACAATTACAATGCGATGTTATTGAAAAAAGAAAATATAAAAAGAAATGTAATGTGATATAGATGTGGTTGCACGAACAGATGTTCTCTGGTATTATAAAAGTAGATGCTTGGAAGAATCTGTTGACTGATTGTATAAAGGGAGAGAAATATGGGACAAATAAAGGAATATGAGACGGGAAATAATTTAGGAAATAAAATATATATGATTGACAGTAATATATTGTTAGCAATGAGTCAATTTTATTATAAGGGGAAATGTGACAGAGGGAATGAAGTTACAGAGAACGTAAAAAAATTTATTTTGAAGGCAAGAAATTATGGAGTACTTAATAATTTTGCTATCACGGAAGTTTGTTACGACTATGCACGTAATGTTTTGAACTCAGATCAAATGAATAAAATCATGATAGCGTATGATAGCTTAGTGATGAAAATGTCGGAAAATGAAATATTGAATCATTGCGGAACTTCTATACCTTTGGCAGAAAAAAATTCGCCAAGGACATATACATTTAAGAGTATATTTGATTGTAGATTACCAAATTACTTTTTTGGGAAAAATACGGAAATGTTGGGGACATTTTATTGTGTTTATTTGTATTTCCTTAAAATTTATAGTTTATACTTTAAACATATTTCTCCGATGCAAAAGATTGAAAATCTATTTGATTTTATGACTGAAGAAATAGATATATTTCTTGGCTATGAGTTTTATATGGCTGTATTATTATTCCTAGGACAACAGGAAGAGCGCGGAATAGCAGCAGGAGTTTTTAAACCTATGCAAAATCCTACGTTAGATCATATTTTAAATGCTGTTATTGATATATTTCAGTATAGAATGACTTGTGTTATGACTGATTTATCCATCGAAATGAAGATGCCAATAAATCACATTTTTGTGACAATGGATAAGCCATTGCAAAATTATATAGAACATAATGAGACGTATGGTATGGTTATGTCAGAAAATATGATAACTCCAATTAATCATTTTAATGTATCTATTGGCACTCGTTATGTGGAGTGTTGGAATGACTTTTATGAAAAAAGATATTCGCCATGCCTTGAAAAGAGATACATAAAATCTCATACAGAACTGATAAGTGAAGATCAGAGAAAGAGGGTTACAAATGTTATTGCAGAGAATATTCGTAAGTATGAGAAAGAAGTATTTGGAATTGATTAAATAAGTCGTTAAAGTGCCGCTGGGGTTGAAAACATTATAATTTATATTTTGGAACTAAATAATGAGGATATACATATGAAAATTAGGTATAGAATAAAAGAAGCATTGCAATTTCTAACATTTGCATTTTATCCAAAAATAACATTGATTGCCTGTGCAGTTTTTTCAGTGATCGTTGTTGCTATACTTGGAATCGTGATGATGTTGATGCCTAAGGATGCTGACAGTTATAATATGGTATTTGCATTGACTACAGGTGCAGCAGCTTCTTTTTTTGTTACATTTGTTGTGGAGCTAGCCAATAATTACAGACATAATAAGTTGGCGTGGTATGAGTTGCAGGAATATTACTTGACGATTATGAACTATGAGAGTTATAAGCAGATTATGATGCAACGAACTCCGCATCAGAGAGCAGAAAATAAAGCATACGAAGAATTTGTTGCAGCTGGAGGTATAGAGGAGAAAGAGGCACCGAAGGATATTATACAAATAACATGGGAACAATTACCAGACATGATTTCGGTTCTGAGAAGAACGTTCAATGATAAAAAAGAATTTTTGAGTGATGCGGAAATTGACGAACTGCAAATTATCCTCTCGGAATATGAAAGCATTCAATTTGCTGTAAAGAAAAGCGCTTTGAGTTTTCAAATGACTTATGATTCGTTGAATCATCCAGATGAGGACTATTTGGAAGGCAGTTATTCTGCGGACGTTATCAGAAATATGCCTGAATGGATAAGACATTATTTGGCTGGTAAAGAAAGTCAGGAAGCGTGTGAGCGATATCTTGATGCGATTCTTTCTGATTCGTTTCTACTTTCAGAGGTTATGGAAAATTATGATATATCACAGAATGGTCTTGATAGTTATTCGGATGAAATAGAACATATGGAAGAGAGCGAAGTAGGTGAGCCGGAGGATATTGACGAGGATGAACTCGATTTTTCTGAACTGGAGGATGAAGAGACATTTCGTATGCAGAGAGAAGAATTTGATGAACAAATGAAATCGGAACAAAGACCTTTTACCAACTGGTTGATAAGTAAATGTTGTAAAGATATAGCAGATAGTTTGGATGTTTTGGAGAAGAGTATTCGGAAGAAACCATATTATGGAATGATGATTAAACATTATAATAATTATGCTAGAGAGCCTCTTGATGATATGGTATCAATGTTATCGTATGAGAGTGAGAAGAGACGTTTGGATAGGAAACTTGCGAAACAGAATATGGTAGATAATATGCGATAGGGCGTATGAAAAACTAATATTTGCTACAGAGGAAGAAGTATGTTACAAAAGAAAAATATATTTATTTTATTGTTTTTAACTGCATTATTTTATATATTCAATATTCCAACGCGGGTGTTTGAGTGTTTTTTTCTGCTTTTTGCACTTGCTTTTATTTTAGTTTACCGCGTGAAAAAGAATATGTATTTTCACAAAGTTCTGCTGTCTTGGTGCGGTGGAACTTTGCTTGCTTTTGCGATGGGAAAGTTTATTGCAATACGACAGTTCCCGGAATTTACAATGGAAAAAATGGTGCTTGGTATATGTATTGCACTTATTCTGGGAGCTGATTTTGTGTGCCTGATGATATATGAGCGGTCAGAGACGGGACAGAAAGAAAAAGTGCAGGAGAATCTGTTTCGGGAACGGACTTACGATTTGGAACGTCTGTGTAGTTTTATTCAGAAAGTTCCGATTGTTGGCATGGATGCGCCTTGGGGAGATGGCAAGAGTTTTCTGGTTAACATGATCTATCAGGATGAGAAGATGAAGAAACAATTTACGTTTATTCAAATTGATTTGCTTACCTGTGACCTGGATGAGATTGATAGTATTCTATTAGATGAGATTGAACGCGTTTTGCAGAACAATGGAATTTATTCGTTCCATGGAAGAAAAGCAGGAAAATTTTTTGAAGATTTTTCTCTTTCGAAGGTATTTTATAAAGTTCTGCAGGAGGAAGGGGAAGGTATCTCATCTACTTTTATTGGATTTGAAAAAGATGTTAAACGGTTGGACAAGGATATCTTAATTGTGTTTGAGGATATTGACCGAATCAAGGAGCCGGATATTGTTCGCAAGATTTTCGCTATTGCAGAGAAATTGGCTGGAGACAAGATACATATTCTATACGAGTATGAGGTTCGAAATTTGCCTTGGAATAAGGAATTTCTGGAAAAATATATTCCTTATGAGGTTGCTGTAACGGAACTCTCTTTTGAACGAATTGTTGTTGCATTGTGGAATAAATGTGGAATGCAACAGATTACGGGACTGAAGATTGAGGATGTGAAGCATATTCCGAGCTTTGCTGTGCCTAACGTGATTTTGACGGAAATCCCTGAGTTGAAAAAATATGCTCTTGTGCCGAGCCGACGGCGAGTGGCAATTCGCAATGTGGAGTTGTTTTTTAATGAATTTGTGTTGATATGGAACATGAATGAACGTTATCAACAAAGAGAACATGCAAAGTGGTTGGCTAAGATACTGTTTATTAAGCATTTTTTATATGAACAGATGGAACAGATTCAAATGGGAAAGTCTCTTCCAGAATCTTTGCTGCTGACTTATAATGGCGAGATATTTGATGTGGAGACATTGATTGGAAGATACCAGACACACATTTATTCGAAAAATGAGTGCATACAGATTGTTGAGGATTCGGTGAATAATCCTGTAATTTGGATATTTGCTGTGCTTCAATACGATTTTGGAATTCCACAAGCGGACAGATCGGATCCGAGATGGTTTGCAAACGAATCAGATCATGTTATGAAAAGAATGGAACACAATGAGCAGATAAATCGTTTCTTGTGGAATATCAAGGGCAATGGCAATTCAGAATATACAGATATGGAATGGCTTGCGAAAGAAATCTGTGAGACCGTTTTAAGCCAAGAGGGAAATTCGCGAAAGGAAGCATGGAACAAAATCTGGAATGACGCGTTTCATGGAGAGAATGAAAAAAATAATGGTACGGTGCAGATGTTTGGAGAGAGTGCGATGCTTTCTGCATTTAAAGCTTTGTATGTGACAGAAATCTCAACAGAGAATTGGGTTCAGATGATAGAGTTTTATTTTTCTCAGAAGGAGACACAACCCATCACTGTAGATATGATCGAAAATCTTAACTTTGTGTCACTGACGAACAAAGACGTTCTACTTGCTGTGGCAAGGAACTTTGTGCAAAGTAAAGTAGTCGGTAATATGAATGAGCAGAAGGCTTTTGCGCGTTTCTTAAAAATTTATTTGCAAGCAATCTGGGGATTAGGGTATGTTAGAAGCGGAGGCGATTGGTATATTGCCGGTATGTATTCAGAAGAAGCATTACAGAAAACAGAGCTTGCTATACAGGTTCTTGAGGAGTATAAGGGGGCGTTGCAAAAAGGGGCGGAAAATGCGTTATTTGAGCAGATGAAAGCAGAATTTCAGCTTTTGGTGCATTTTGTAGATAAATTATTAGAGATTATCAGACATAGCAGATCTTTAAAGGCAAGAGAGCTACAATGGAAGAACGGAGATGCAAGAACCATTTATGAACACGATGATTTACTTCGGAAATTAAAAGAGGAAGTTTCTAATCTCGATCTGAAAAATGAAGCGGAGAGAAAAGCTTTTATCAAAGAATTTGAACAGTTGTATCGAGAAGGAAAACTGAATCCGGAGGAGGAGCGAATTATAGAGGAGATGTTGCTTTTTAGCAACAAATGAAGTACACTTGTCTAAGCTACTAAATTAAAAATTGGAGAATATACAAATGGAAAATCAAGTTAGGGAAATTTCTCTTCGTCACCTATTCTGGAAGGTGATGTTGGGATGGAAATTATGGATTGTATGTGCTTTGCTTTTTGCAATATTACTTCCGGGAGTGAAGTATGCCAAGGATGCACAGGCGTATAAAGCAGCGCAGCAACCACAGGAAGATGTTACACAGACGGTTACGTTTACGAAAACGGAGCAGCAGCAGATCGATGATGTGAAGAGCTTGCAGGTCCTTTTGGACAAAAACAGTCAGTATATGCAGGAGTCGTTACTGATGAATATTGATCCATATCAGGAGCATGTGCTGGAACTGAAGTATTATATTGATTCGGATTATACATACAATTATTCGAAAGATAATAAGCAGAATTATACCTCTGCCATTACGAACGCATATGTGGATTATGCAGCGAATGGATTGAGTCAGAAGGAAATCTGGAAGGATGTTAACACGAAGGCGGAAGTAAAGTATCTTGCGGAGCTGGTGTCTGCCACAGTTGATTCGGATAATACGTTTTCGGTTCTGGTGAAGTATACGGACGAAAAGAGTTTGGAGAGAGTGTCGGAAGCAATTCAGAAGGAGTTGAAGGGCAGATACAAGGATATCGCGGATCGCATCGGAAGTCATAAGCTTGTGCTTGTTTCAGAAAATTATCAGGTGCAGACCGACTCGGATCTTGCCAATTCGCAGAATGCGGTTGCGAGTCTTATTAAGTCATATAGGGATCAGATATCGACTTTGACATCTGCGATGACGGAGGAACAGCTCAAGGTTGTTGACAGTGAACTGGCAGAGGAAAGAGAGAATGAGACTACGGATGAGACGGTAGCACCGGAAAAGGTTGAAGTACCGGCACCGGCATTCAGCAAGAAGTATGTTGTTCTTGGTTTTGTGATGGGAATCTTTCTTGCTGCATTATATCTGGTTTGTGTTGCCGTTCTGTCGAATAAGTTGCAGGAGGCAGAGGAATTGGTTCGTTTCTATAAGCTTCGCCAGTTTGGTATCCTGACACAGAACAAGAGGAGCAAAGGAATCAATGGATTTTTGCTTCGAATTAAGTATCGCAATCAGAAACTGCTTAGTGCGGAGGCTTCAGTACAATTGGCAATTTCTAATATTGAGTTGTATTGTAAAAATGAGGGGATTGCGAAGCTGTTCCTGACAGGATCTGAGATTGAACGTGTGGATAAGAATACGATCACGCAGATTGTTGAGGGACTTTCTACAAAGGGTATTCAGACGGTATATGGTGAGAATATCTGTTATGATGCGGCTGCAATGCGTGAGGCTTCAGAAGCTGGGCATGTAGTACTGGTTGAGATTACAGATGTGTCTATTTATCAGGAAATTGAAAAAGAGCTGCGTATGCTGAAGGATTGGAATGTGAATATTGCAGGATGCGTAGGAGTGGAATAAGGAAGAGGAAAGAAAAGGTCGATGTGAAACGTCGGCTTTTTCTTTATAGGTTATTTTATAATTGCAAATGGAAAGGTGGGAAGGAATGCTTAAGGATGACTATTTAAAAGTGATGCAGCAGATTTATAAAATACATGAAAATAGGGCAATTAAGGAGGCTCAGCAAAGTGTACTAAAGATACAGGGAAGTCTTGTGGAAATTCATATAGAGACATTGGCATCGATGAGGAAGCTGGAGAATGTGCTAGATACAAATGGTATTAGTGATGGGTCAACAATTGGGAAGCAGTTGCAGAGTGCATTGAATTCTCTTCCCAAAGTAGATACATCTATGTTGCGTCATGTCAGCAGGACGCTACTATATGCAGAGGGGCTTTCAATTTTAAATGTAAATGCTTCAGATAAAAATGATGTGGCGGAAAACGATACAGAGGAAGAAAGTAATCGTGCAAATGCACAAATAATCGAGGAGATTTTTAAGGATGACGACAGCAAGATCATTACTCAAAACTCTCCTATTATACATATATCTCCAATTAATGATGCTGTCCTAAAATATTTATCGGAAAATCCAAAATGTTTCTATGAATTATCGGGGAGTGATTTTGAAGAGGTGATGGCGGAAATCTATCGTCGATTAGGATATAATGTTGAAAAAACGAAGAAGACTAGAGACGGGGGAAAGGATATAATTATCAGAAAACCAGAAATCTTGGGGGATTTTGTATATTATGTGGAATGTAAGCGTAATGCTGAAAATAGAAAGATTGGTGTCGGCATTGTGAAAAATCTGCATTCGACAGTAACGACAGATAATGTAAATGGTGGAATTATAGTGACAACATCTTATTTTACAAAGGACGCACAGGATTTTATACGGAATAATAATTTAGGATGTAAGATAAAAATGCAAGATTTTACACAGATAAAGAAATTTTTATCCATGGTTGTGTAAGCTTTTGGGAAAGAGGATGATTTTTATGAAAAAACGAATACTTTCTTACCGTCAGAAAATCGACGCACTCCTGGCCCGCCCGGACAATATCTCTCCGGATCGCTGGTCCGACATCCTACAGGAGCATCTGATCCAGATTGGCTTTTTCCAGCATGAGAGACTGGTGCACCTGATCGTGACGGTGACGTTTGCGATCCTGACGCTGATTTCGATTGAAGCGGCGCTTATGATTTGTAATCCGGCATTGTATGTGTTAACATTATTGTTGGTTGTTCTGTTGATTCCATATATTATGCATTATTACACGTTGGAAAACGAAGTGCAGAAGATGTATGAACAGTATGACAGAATTTTGGAGCATATAAGAGAAGAAAACCAGGGGTTACAATAGTGTTTTAGGAGTTACATATGATTGATTTTCACAGTCACATTCTTCCGGAGATGGATGATGGCAGTAAGGATGTGAAGATGTCGCTTGCGATGCTTCAGATGGAGCGGGAGCAGGGAGTGACGGAAGTGGTCTTTACGCCGCATTTCTATGCGCAGCAGGATACAGTGGCGCATTTCCTTAAGAAAAGAGAACAAAGTGTGAGCCGGCTGGAGGCTGCGGCGCAGCAGGCAGGTGTGGAGTTGTTGCCGTATCATCTTGGGGCGGAAGTGTATTATTTTCGGAATATCGGTAACGCGGATATGATTCCGGAGCTGTGCATTGGAGACAGTGGCACGGTCTTGCTGGAGATGCCATTCTGTCAGTGGGAGAAAGATGTGTATGTCGATGTGGCGAATCTTGTTCGCAGGCAGGGTATCCGTGTTGTGCTGGCGCACATTGAGCGCTACTACAAGCTGCAGAAGGACAAGAGTGTCTGGAATGAGATTATGGATCTGCCGCTGGAGTGCCAGATGAATGCCGGACCGTTTCAGGATTGGAAGAGGCGGCGGATGTGCATCGGGCTTCTGAAGCAGCATGAAGCGGTGCTGCTGGGAAGTGATGCGCACAATCTGACGAGCCGCTGTCCGAATCTGAGGGCGACATGCGAGTTGCTGGAGGCGAAAGTTGGTGCGGGATATACCGCAAGAGTGGATGAGTTGGCACGGGAATTGTTACGTCGGTAATCGGACCGCTATACTGGGAATCCTGGTATGGCGGTTTTTACAATAGGTTTTGGAGATGAAAAGAGGGAATAAAATGAGACAGATGAGAAAGATAGCGCTGATGCTGTGTATGGCATTGGTGCTTACGATGCTCCCGGTGAGCGAAGCGAAGGCAGACACCGGGGTGACTTATGTTACGGAAGATGGAGGCACGCTCCGCCTGGCAGCAGGTGGTACTGCGCAGCTGCAGGTTGGTTCTTCGGTGATGTATTATGGAGACTCGTATTCGGTATCCCGGTATACGTTTGCTTCGGCCAACAGCGGGATTGTAACGGTGGATGCGTCCGGTAATGTGAGAGCGCTGCGCAGCGGAAGTACTTTGATCCAGGTGAATGTCTATACAACGCAGAGTTCCTATTCCTATGATGATAATGATTATGACGATTCTGACTGGTATGATCCTGATTGGTATGATTATGACGATATTCTGTATGGAAGCGGTGAGGAGCGATTGCTTTTTACGGCGGAATATGATGTGTATGTCAGCCCGGACCTGTCGGATGTGACGGTAGACAAGACTTCGCAGACCGGATATGCAACGAACTCATGGAGTTGTCCGACCTATACATTCCATTTGAAAAGCAAGGAGACATTGACGGCGGATTGGGAAGTGGTGCAATTGTCCTGTAATTCATCGAATGCGGGGATTGATGTAAATGCGGATCTGGTGAACAATGTTTTGACAATCAGACCCTGGAACACAGGAAAGACGAATGTTACAGTGCGCATTAATGATCAGAAGATCTGTACGCTCACGATCAACACGATTCTTGTACAGATATCAACGAATTCATCGCTTCTGACGGTCAAGCAGACGAAGCAGCTACGTGTAAAAGGCGTTAAGAGTTCGGCGGTCAGGTGGTCTTCGATGAATCCGAAGGTGGCTTCGGTATCTGCGAATGGAATGGTTAAGGCGAAGAAGACCGGGAACGCAGTGATTAAAGCGAAGATCGGGGACAATCTGATTGGCTGCGCGGTATCGGTTGTGACTAAGAATAAGAAGAATACCATCAATACTGCGTTGCAGATTGCCAGGGGAACGTACAGTCAGCCGAAGCGTATGTTAAGCGGATATTATGACTGCAGTTCGCTTGTGTGGAGATCTTATCACAAGAATGGCGTGACCTTCGCCAATGCGTATTATGCGCCGGTCGCTGCGGATATTGGTAAATGGTGCGCGCAGAAGAAAAAGATGGTCAAAGGCGGACTGAGTCAGAAAAATATTAATAACATGAAGCTGAATGCCGGTGATCTGATGTTTGAGACTGGTGAAAATAATGGACGGTATAAGGGAATCTATCATGTGGAGATGATTGTTGGGTATGCGTGCCAGGGATTTGATTACAACGGCAAACCGATACTTGCAGTGAAATGGGCTGCACGTGGGGACGGCTGTTATGGTGCAAACGGAATGCCGGTTGGACGGCCTTAGTAAAGGCTTGAAAAGTAGTTTGTTTTTGTCTGATTTTGGGAAAATGCATGCGGCAGTTGCAAAGCGTGAGATCATCCTTTACAATAGATGATAGAAGCTGGTGAGGGGATCACAAGTTACTATGGAAGGAAGAAGAATGAAGACAACACTACTGATTATGGCAGCCGGAATCGGATCGCGTTTCGGCGGGGGAATTAAGCAGCTGGAACCTGTAGATACACAGAATCATATTATTATGGACTATTCGGTGCATGATGCGATCGAGGCAGGTTTCAACCATGTGATTTTTATTATTCGTAAGGATATTGAGGAAGATTTTAAGAATGCGATTGGCAACCGTATCGCGGATATTTGTGCCGGGTTTGATGTAAAGGTAGATTACGCGTTTCAGGATATCCGTGATATCCCGGGCGAGCTCCCGGAGGGCAGAACGAAGCCTTGGGGAACCGGACAGGCAGTACTTGCGGCAAAGGATCTGATCGATGCGCCTTTTATCGTGATCAATGCGGACGACTATTATGGCAAGGAAGGTTTCAGGGCGGTTCATGAGTACCTGGTGGAAGGCGGAACGTCTTGTATGGCCGGCTTTGTGCTGAAGAATACATTGTCGGATAACGGTGCGGTAACGCGCGGTGTCTGCAAGATGGATGCGGACAGCAATCTTACAGAAGTTGCGGAGACCAAGAATATTGTTAAGACTGTAGATGGAGCACAGGCGGATGGCGTGAAGCTGGATGTGAATTCGCTTGTTTCGATGAATATGTGGGGACTGACGCCGGATTTCGTGGATATGTTAGAGGCAGGATTCAAGGAATTCTTCGAGAAAGAAGTGCCGCAGAATCCATTGAAGTCGGAGTATCTGATCCCGATCTACATCGGTGAGCTTTTGGCGGAGGGCAGGATGGCGGTCAAGGTGTTGCGCACGAACGATACGTGGTATGGCATGACCTATAAGGAAGATGTTGCAGCGGTCCGGGAGAGCTTTAAGAAGATGCTTGCAGACGGAACGTACAAGGAAGATCTGTTTTCTGACCTGTAATCTTGCATATAGACAAGCACAGATGCAAAATGCATTTGTGGAATCCAAGTGACGAAGATGTCGCCACCTTCTAGGAATAGAGGGTGGCGATTTTTGCAATCTAGATCTGATCGATCGCTTCGATCAATTCATTGACATCGAGATGCGTATACACACGTTCCGTGAGTGACATCGCACCGGCGTGGCCGACGATCTTCTTGATGATCGTCTGGTCGATGTGCGCATCCGCCATCATGGAGATCGTGGTGTGGCGGCAGCAGTGCGGTGTCCGGTCAATGCCCAGCCGGTTCAATAAAGGCTTAAAGAAATTGCTGTAATAATTGTGGTAGGTAAAATGTTCGCTGTCCATCGTGTGGATTAGGTATTCGCAGGCGGAGCAGTCGTTGTACCAGCGTTCGTAGAAGGGAAGTACCTTGGCGGCGATAGGAACTTTGCGGATGCCGTTTGCAGTCTTGCTGTCTATGACATCGAAGTAGCGTTCCTTAAGATGGACGTTTTCTTTCTTTAGATCGAGAAGCTCCGAGACACGGACACCGTTGTAGATCAGCATGAGAATGGTCTGATAGTAAGGATCGTCCTTGTGTTTCCAAAGCAAAGCGATCTCCTGTGGTGTAAAGCGTTCGCGCTCCGTCTTATTCGGATTGCGATCCTTGTATTTGATGATATTGACGTAAGTGGAGTAATCTTTGACAACGATTTCATGCTTCATCGCATATTCGTAGAGCTGGTTGTAGAGTACGCGCAGCTTCTTGAGCGTCGGGTAATTCTTGCCGCAGCGGTCGACCACGCGCTGTAGGTCATCGAGGCGCAGGTTGCGAAACGGCACATCTGCGATATCCTGACAGATCGCGTATGCGGCGCGGTAACCTTTGATGTTGGAATGGGAAGTGGTTGGAAATTTTTCGGCGGACCAGCGCTCGTAGATGTCGGCAAATGTCAGTTTAAGTGATGCACCGTCAATCGGGTAATCGTTGTATCGTGCGAGTATCTGCAACGCTTCCGCACGGGTGGATGCATATCCCAGAATCTGATAGCGCTGTACGCGTTTTCCGGTCTGATCATTGTAGTACCAGCCTGTTGTGATGCGGGCTGCGTAAGGTCTTCTTCGGGCTCCGGAGAGTTTGACAACTCCGCCGTATCCGTTTGGTAATCTCATAATGGTATCCTCTTTCTCTTGTGTTTCGTAGAGTAGTCCTATTGATAGTACTATAAAATGCGTTGTATTTCACAAGCTATTAATTACAGAAAAGGTATGGTATAATAAAACATATGATGCATGTGTAGGTCATTAAGCATACCAAACGCGGAACAGGAATTAAAGAACGAATGAATCAAAAGAAAAAATATAGTCTGTTAAAACATATAGATTTTTTAATTTTAGACTTGCTTTGTGTGCAGCTAAGCTTTTTTATAGCTTGTATGGCCAGAAAAAATACGTTTATAGATTTGATTGATCGTTATTTGTATATGGCTGGAGTGCTGCTTGTTGCATTTCTTTTTATCGTTATGTTTTGGAACGTCTACTCGGGAATATTGAGAAGAGATTTTCGAGATGAATTTAAAAGTACATTTGCAATGGTTGCAGGATTGTTTGTTGCATTGACTGTGTATTGTTTTGCAACGAAGACAAGTGAAGATTATTCACGAGTGGTTCTTTTTACATTTGTGATTATTTTATTGCCGATTATGTATGTGGCGCATCTTGCCTGGAAGGAGTATGTACGAAGACATCTGGGTAAGAATGCGGGAGAGACACTCTTGTACATTAGGGAAGAGGATATTGAACGTAAATTGGAGCAATTTACCAACAAGTCTAAATATGGCGCGATTGTAACTGGGATTATAACTTATGAGAAGAGCACTCGGACAGTGGTAAATGGAATTCCGATTGTAGGTTGGACGGATACATTAAAGGATTATGTGAACACACATGGCGTAGACTGCGTGTATATTTATTTGAAAGGAATGCCGCAACTGCATGAAATTACAGATTTCCTGGTGAGTAAAAATGTGCTCGTGTATCGAGCATTACGCAATCTTGAGAAGAGTTCGTTTTGTTACAGTGTAGTGGAGATGAACGGTTATAAAACGCTGTGTGTGAAAAATCGTGAGTTATCACTCGGATTTGCTGTGACAAAACGGTTGCTTGATCTGATTATGGCGCTAGTGCTGATTATAATTTCGCTTCCGGTTGCAATTGTTACTGCAATTGCAATTAAGGTGGAGGATGGCGGTCCTGTCTTCTACAAGACCAAGCGTGTTGGTCAATATGGAAAGGAATTTGAAATTTACAAATTCCGAAGCATGAAGCGGAATGCGGATCAGTTGGAAATAATGCTTACACCGGAGGAATTAAAGAAATATTATAGAGAGTATAAGCTTGAAAATGATCCGAGAATTACGAAAGTTGGTGCTTTTATACGAAGACATAGTATTGATGAACTTCCGCAGTTTATTAATATTCTCAAGGGTGAGATGGCATTGATTGGTCCACGCCCGCTTGTTGAAGAGGAACTTAGAGTCAATTATCCCGAAAAGAAAGAATTGTTTTTGAGTATGAAACCGGGGCTTACCGGGTATTGGCAGGTATATGCAAGAAATCATGTGGGATATGAAAATGGTGAACGACAAAAAATGGAACTATATTATATCGAGCATGCTTGCTGGAAATTGGATATTAAGATCGTTTTAAAAACGATACAAGTTGTAATTGATGGAGATGGAGCTCAGTAATGGCAACTGTAAAAGTAATTGTTGCAACTCACAAACAATATAGAATGCCAATGGATGAGATGTATATACCGATTCAGGTTGGTGCACAAGACAGGACGCCACTTGGATATGTCAAAGATAGTGATGGCGAGAATATATCTGCCAAGAATGCAAACTATTGTGAGTTAACTGGCTTGTATTGGGCATGGAAGAATTTGGATGCCGATTATCTTGGAATGGTTCATTATCGCAGGTATTTTACAGTACAAAGATTCGGGGATAAGTGGAATCGAATACTTACGATGGATCAGTTGAAACTGTTAATTGAGCAATGTGATATCATTCTTCCTACCCCAAGAAATTATTTTATAGAGACAACATACAGTCAATATGCGCATGCGCATCACGCAATCGATTTAGATCTAACCAGAGAAGTTTTAATGAACAAATATCCAAATTATCTGGATGCGTTTGACTCTTGCATGGAAAGTACAAAGGGACATAAGTTCAATATGTTTATTATGAAACGTGAATGTCTGGAAGATTATTGTACATGGCTTTTTGATGTGTTGTTCGAGTTAGAAAAAAGACTGGATATATCAGCTTATTCCAAGAATGATGCAAGAGTATTTGGCTTTGTGAGTGAACGATTGTTGGACGTATGGCTAGAGGCGAATCATAAAGGCTATCGGGAGATTCCGGTTATGTTTATGGAAAAACAGAATTGGATCATTAAGTCATGGAACTTTCTTATGAGAAAGTTAAAAAGTAAGGAATTTTGACAGATGAAAAGAGTAGCAGCAGTCGTTGTGACTTATAACAGAAAAGATCTTTTATTGGAAAATGTGCAATCGTTGCTGGGACAGACGTTTTCGGATGTACAGATTATTATTGTTGATAATAATAGTTCGGATGGAACACAGGATGTCCTGCAACAATTCATAGAACGGAAACAGATTTTATATTTTAATACAGGTGCCAATTTAGGGGGCGCGGGAGGATTTTCATATGGAATCCGACTAGCCGCTGAGGCAGGATACGAATATATATGGGTTATGGATGATGATTGTATTCCGCAGGATACGGCCTTGGAAGTGTTGATGGAAAAAGATCAGCAGATGGAAGGAAAATATGGTTTCCTTTCGAGTAAAGTATTATGGAAAGATTTAAGTATCTGCAATATGAACATACAGAGAGAAACTTTGACGCGAAAGGTGAAAGATTTTGATCACAAGTTGATTCCAGCAGTGATGGCTTCTTTTGTATCTTTGTTTTTGAAAGCAGCGGTTGTAAAAGAGGTGGGATTGCCGATTAAAGATTTTTTTATTTGGACGGATGATTGGGAATATACACGGAGAATTTCCCGCCGATATCCGTGTTATGTGGTACCGGAAAGCGTGGTTGTACATAAATCGATGTCTAATATCGGTGCAAATATTTACAATGATTCTTATGAACGGTTAGAGAGATATCGGTATTTATACAGAAACGATGTATATTTGTATCGCAGAGAGGGATTGCGCGGATTTTTGTATGAATTTTTTAGGTTGAATGGTCATATTATCAAAGTACTGCTTAGAGCAGAAAATTATAAATGGAAACGAATACAGATTATCGTTGGAGCGACAATAAGCGGATTTAAATTTCGACCGGCGATAGAGTACATTGATAGAAAGTAATGGGATAGGTTCATGGAGTGGAAGTCAGTCATTATATATTTGATAGCTTTTATGTCTACAATTGGTATGACATTTATTGCAGAAAATTTGTTTGCAAATACAAATAAAAAAAAGAATGCTTCGTATATATTAGCAATGGCTTTTTCGGGTCTGGCGTTATTGATTCCATGCACTTTGGCTGCAATGAGGGATATTTCTGTTGGTAATGATGTAATGGGATATGTTTATCCGAATTATATCGTTGCTATCAAATCAAGTTCTTTTGGAGAGTTTCTTTTGTTGGAATATCCAAAGACCGAAATCTTATTTTCCGTTTTATTGTATTGGGGAGGAAAATTAAAGAACATAGGATATATCTTTTTTGCTATTGAATTGTTGATTTTGCTACCATTATATTATGTGTTGTACAAGCGGCGCAAAGAAGCATCCATGACGTTGGGGATGATGATATACCTCTTTTTGTTTTATAATTTTGGCTTATCCGGTATGAGACAAAGTATTGCGATGTCATTCATTATGTTGGCATATTATTATTTTTCTATTAATGAAAGGTTTAGAGCAATATTTTGGTGTATAGTTGCAATATTATTTCATACAGTTGCTTTACTAGTTATTCCAATCTATCTTTTTTCTTTGTGGATTTATCAAAAACCGATTCGGAAAAGGAAAAAATGGTATATGGCAATTGCAACTGTTTTTGTTTTGATTTTTCTATTCTACAGACAGATTGCCGGTATTTTAGCGCGGATTGTAGGAATAATATCCGGAAGATATTCATATTACATTTCTAGATACTTGCAGGAATATTCAGGGGTCACTCTAGGGAATATTCATAGCACAGATTTACTTTGCAAATCTGCACTGATATTATTTTTTGCCGTGGTGTTCAAATGTGCGCATAAGTATGATGACAAGGCTAAATACATGGTATATCTCATGCTAATTGGAAGATACTTTGTTGTATTCAATGCTGTCTTTTACGAGAGCTTAAGAATTGCATATTTCTTTGATTATTTTTTGATAGTTTTTATTCCGTGCATGATGAACTGCGTGAAAAGAGATTTGTTGAATAAGATAGTCTTTTCTGTGGGGTTATTCATACCAGTTTTTTTATATTGGTTTTATTTTATTATGAAAATCGGAGGATATGTTACAAATATCTATTTTATAAGATGAGAGGAAAGTAAAAAAATATAATGAAGATACTTGAAGTGTTTGGAGAACCTATTTTAAATGGTGGGCAGGAAGCATTTGTTGTTTCATTTGTGAAAGAGATTGATAGTGAGCAATTTCATTTTGATTTATTAACACCATATGAGGTGCACAACGATAGCTATCAGGATATTGTCGATAAAAAAGGTGGACAGATTTATTCTTTTGGCTTTCAGTTTAAAAAGGATAAAGGGAGATTACAAATTTTTAAATGTTTTCGGGCTTTCTTAAAAACAAATCGTTATGAGGTGGTACATATTAATTCTGGAAGTACTTTCTTTTTAGCAATGGCCTGTTATATAGCAAAAACGAGCGGAGTACCAAAAGTAATTGTGCATTCTCATTGTTCTGGAAATAAAGAGAACTTTAAACATATGGTGATTAAAAGGGCGTCAGCCCCTATTTTTACTCATTATGCGGATGAAATTTGTGCGTGCTCTTTGAAAGCAGCGCAATGGAAATTTAGTGATTCGCTGATTTACGATAAACTCATCATTGTAAAAAATGGTATTGATACGACCAAATTCTTTTACGACTCTTTAAAACGTGATGAAATTCGAAAAAGTATGAATATCCCACAAAACACATATGTTTTGGGACATGTAGGAAGGTTTACGTATGAAAAAAACCAAAAATTTTTGATAGATTTATTCGAAAAATATGCGCAAGTCGAAAAAAATTCTTATTTGATATTGGTAGGCGATGGAGAAAATAAAGAAAAATTAGAAAATTATGTGCAAAATCGTGTGGACATAAGGGATAAGGTGCTGTTTGTTGGCAATACAAAAAATGTGAATGATTATTTGCAGGTCTTTGACGTATTTGTATTCCCTTCGTTGTATGAAGGATTACCGATCTCTGCAATTGAGGCAGAGAGTACAGGTTTGCCTGTTTTGGCATCCGATACGATAACGAAAGATATTGCAATTACAGATCATATATTTTTTCTCTCGTTATCTGAAGAAAAAAAAGAATGGATTGCTTATTTAGAGAAAATAAAGCAAGATAGAGGTACTAGAAAGTCGGAGAATCAGAAAATAAGTGAAGCAGGTTATGATGTTCAAAATACCATACAGACAATGAAAACGCTTTTTTTGAGATGAGGAGCGCATATGCGGAAATTAACCACTCATGAGGTTCAGAAAATAGAATATGATATTTTGGTTGCTTTTGATCAATTTTGCGAAGCTAATCATTTGACATATATGCTGGCAGGTGGGACGCTGCTTGGTGCTATTCGTCATCATGGCTTTATTCCATGGGATGATGATATTGATGTCATTATGCCAAGAAATGATTATGATCGATTATTGCAATTGCCCAAGACTGTTATAGGTAATGAACAGAAGAAATACGAGATTTGGCATTGGAAAAATAGTGGTTCACATTACCCTTTTATTAAAATTGTAGATCCAGACACTTATGTGAAAACAGACTATATCCGACAAAAACGTGAAATATCAAACATATGGATAGATGTATTTCCTTTGGATGGAAATCCGAATGACAGAGTTAAAACTGAAAAATTGTATAAAAAAGTGGCAAGGTACCGGAGAATTCTGTCCTTAAGAAATGCAAATCCATGGGAAGGAAGAACCTGGTATGTGAGAATTACAAAACCGTTCGTAGTTGGGTTACTTCAGGTATTACCAAATCATTTCCTATGCTCAAAAATGGACTCTATATCTAAGACATATTCCTATCAAACATCTACTTATGTAGGTGGAGTTTTGTGGGGGTATGGAGCGCGCGAAAGTATGGATAAAAAGGTGTTTCAAGAACAGAAGAAAGTTGCATTTGAACAGGGAAATTTCCCTGTACCAGTTGGATATCAGATTTATTTATCAAGACTGTATGGGAAATATATGGTATTGCCACCGAAAGAGAAACGGATTACGCATATTTTGGATGCGTATTTGAGGGAGAATTGATTATGGATAAAATATTAACGGTTGCAGTATGTGCCTATAACATGGAAGACTATTTAGGAGAAGCTCTGGAAAGTTGTATGATTCCTAGTGTGGACAAGATAGAAGTATTGATTATGAATGATGGGTCTACGGATCATACAGAAGATATTGCGAATACATTTTGTGATCGGAATCCGGAAACCTTCCGTTTGGTTACAAAACCGAATGGCGGGTGGGGATCCAATGTGAATCTTGCTACGCAATTGGCGACGGGAAAATATTTTCGAATATTGGATGCGGATGATTGGTTTGATAAAGAAAACCTTGAAAAGTTTGTGCAGCATCTGTTGAAAACGGATGCGGAGGTAATAAGTTCTTTGTATATACATTGTTACGGTACAAAAAGAAAAATTCATCATATGGCTTGGGAAAAATATGCAGGTCAGGAGATTGAGCTGGAAAAAATGCAAGAGCCGGTGCATTTGTCAATGTGGGGTGTGACGTATCGATCAGATCTGTTAAAGGAGCATCCATTGGATTTGCCGGAGCACATATTATATACGGATTCAATTTATGTGTTAAAACCGCTGACATATGCAAAGTATATGAGCGTGTTTGCTGCACCAGTGTATAATTACCGATTAGGAAGAGACGGCCAGTCTGTTAGTTGTGAAAGTGTAAAGAAACATTACAAAGAGATGCAAAAGGTGATGGAAATTCAGCTGCAATTTTATAAGGATATTGGTGTTCGCTCGAAAAATAGAATTCATTTGTTACATCGAATGGAGACTACCTATCATGTGACAATGGAAAATTTCTTAAAATTGAGTCGCTACCGAGAGGTTTCAGTAGAAACATTGACACGGGATACGGATCTTATGTTTAAGAATATGGTGCCACAATTATATGAAAAATTAGGGAAAAGAAAGTATGTAAGATTGCTTAGAAAAGCAAATTACAAAGATACAAAATTAGTGAATACAATATTACGAGTGAGGGATTTTGTTAGAAAACAGTAAATTAAAAAAGAATTACATAATGAATACCATCCTGACGCTTTCGTCATTTATCTTTCCACTGATCACCTTCCCGTATGTGTCGCGCATCCTTCTTCCGGAAGGAACCGGTCGGGTGTCGTTTGCGACTTCGGTGGTATCGTATTTTCTGATGCTCTCACAACTTGGAATCCCTACATACGGAATCCGTGCCTGTGCAAAAGTTAGAGATGACAGGAAAAAGTTGTCGCGCGTGGTGCATGAACTTATGGCAATCAATCTGGTCATGAGTTTGCTGTCGTACCTTGCGTTAGGCATTTTTGTGTTTGCGATTCCAAGGTTACGTGCGCAAAGTTCTCTGATTTTTATTATCAGTCTGACGATTCTATTGAATGCAGTCGGCATGGAATGGTTGTATAAGGCTTTGGAGCAGTATACTTACATAACGATTCGCTCTGTGATTTTTAAGGCAATTGCTGTGGTGGCGATGCTTTTGCTGATCCGGCAGCAGTCGGATTATGTTGTGTATGGTGCGTTGACGATTTTGGCAGCATCCGCTTCGAATGTGTGCAATTTTGTACATGCACACACGTACATTGATTTGTTTCCGGAAGAAAAATACAACTATCGGCAACATATGAAACCAATTCTCGTCTTTTTTGCGATGTCCTGTGCGACGGTGATCTATACGAATCTGGATACGGTCATGCTGGGATTGATGAAAAATAATGTGGATGTCGGCTACTATAATGCTGCGGTCAAGATCAAGGGGATTCTTGTCGGAATCGTGACTTCGCTCGGAACGGTAATGTTGCCTAGGCTTTCTTATTATGTGGAGCGTGGGGAGATGGAAGAGTTTCAGCGGTTGACCAGGAAGGCGATGAATTTTGTAATCCTTCTGGCAACTCCAATGATGATCTATTTTATACTGTTTGCAAGAGAGGGCATTTTCTTCCTGAGTGGTTCTGCTTATGAAGGGGCGATTGTGCCGATGCAGATCATTATGCCAACATTGCTTCTGATTGGGATGACGAACGTGATGGGAATTCAGATTATGATTCCGCTTGGGATGGAAAAGCAGGTGCTGTATTCGGAAATCGCAGGTGCAATCGTGGATTTGATTGTGAATGCGATACTGATTCCAAAGTATGCAGCATCAGGAGCTGCGGTCGGAACATTGATGGCGGAGTTTGTGGTATGGATCGCCCAAATGCATGCACTTAAAAATATTACAGGTAATCTATATAAAAATGTACATTTCGGAACGATTGGATTAGCGTTGGTACTGGCGGTTCTCGGATCTGTTTGGGTGAAAGACCTGGCACTTGGATTCTTTATAAGTCTATTGATTTCGGCAATATTATATTTTACAATTTATTATGTAGTACTTTTATTAAGAAAAGAAGCAATTGCAAAGGAAATACTGGAACAGGGAAAACGATTGATTCACAGATGAGTAAAGGAGGAATATCTATGAAACAAGTAAAACGGTCACTCGTTAGTTTTGTATTTGCTTTTATACTGATTGCATTTCCGGTCGGAAACAATGGAACGGTATTTACCGTACAGGCGGAAATGACCGTGTATGTGACTCCGACAGGAGAAAAATACCATACACATGCGTGCGGGCGTGGTACTTATACGGAGTCAACGCTTTCTGCGGCAAAGGCGCGCGGACTGACGGCCTGCAAGAAATGTTTCCCGAATGGAGAGCCAAAGGATGAGAGCAGCAGTGTATCGAAAGATAAGTCCCTAAAGTCTGCAAAATTAAAAATTAGTAAGACAAGTCTTAGACTGACGGAAGGGGAAACAATGAAGCTCTCGGCCAAGGGAGGATCGGGAAAAATAAAATGGTCCAGCAGCAATAAAAGGATCGTAACGGTTTCACAAAAGGGAAAGGTGAAGGCAAAATCTGCCGGGACGGCTGTGGTCCGGGTAAAACGCGGAAAGACAGTCAAGAAATGCAAAGTAACAGTGTTGAAACCTTGATCAGTATTGGTGGGTAATGAATTTCCGAGTAAATAATAGGAAAAATAGGGATTAGCAATTCCATAAAGAAAGGAGCAGGCGAGGAAACCTGCTCCTTCTTAGTTACTGAAATGTAATTGAGTAACTGAGTAGTTAATTAGATAATTGTTTAATAAAATTGAACTACATACTCATTTTGCGTACGTCACATGCTATAGCAATAACATTATTCAATATCTATATTATACAGTGAAAAACGAAATTTGCAATAGCAAAATTAAAAAATCTTAATTTTTTTTGAAATTTTCTTAATCTACGTCAAAGGTACAAATTGCGGTTTTCTCCGGTCGAATACGGTATAGTAGCGGAAACCGGCGGCGCGCAGAATGCCCGGAACTTTGGCAAAATCATAAGCGACGTGTTCCGGTGCATGCGCATCGGCACCGATCGTGATGATCTCTCCCCCGAGTTCCCAGTATCGTCGAATGATGTCCTCGGTCGGGTTCGGGTGGCCCAGACCGTATTTGAAGCCGCCGGTATTGATTTCTATGCCTTTTCCCTGCTGAATCAGTGTGCACAGAATTTCATCGATGACATCGGAATACTTCTTATAAGAATAATCCCGATTTTGGTTCGGACCATAGCGGACGACGTAGTCAATGTGTCCGTAGACGTCAAAATCCACATCGGTATGCAGATTCTCAAGGATCGATTCAAAATATTCGAGGTACGCTTCTGCCTCGGTGCGGCCTTCGTAGTATTTCGGGTAATACGGATCGATGCCGTGTACCACATGGGAGGAACCGATGACGAAGTCAAACGGGTAGCGTGCGGTCGCTTCACGGTTTACATCTGCAATCTGTGGCTGGAGACCAATCTCAACGCCCCAGCGGATTGTGAACTGTCCGGCGTAACGATCGCGGAACTCCGCAACCTCCTTATAATATGCGTCAAAATCCAATAGGAATAAATCCGGGTCATCCGGGTAATCATAATCAAAGTGATCGGTGAAGCAGATTCCGTCAAGTCCTTTGTTTATCGCGGCTTGTATCATTTCTTTGACCGGCGCATCGCTGTCACCGGAGTGGTGTGTGTGCATATGTGCATCGTAGAGCATGCTTTTTCCTTTCTTTCTCCATATATGTACTATGATATATATAAGTATAGTAAATACCGGTTGGATTTGCAACGATGGAAAAGCACCATATTTACCAATCGGGACGCGTTAGAACATACGGAATGATAAATTATTAACAAAGTCATAAAAGGGACTTGAACTTTCGGGAATAATTGGGTAAAATAAAGGAAGCTTGGGACGCATGTCCCATAAGACTATTTATTTACAATTCTAGGAGGAATTAAGAATGGCAGTAAGAGTAGCAAT